>Ga0209456_10000029_pt1 | contig 65424 bp, 63 predicted proteins | sample COG_11_FD_184755 | JGI IMG/M metagenome (GOLD analysis project Ga0209456, IMG submission 184755) | Pelagic marine sediment microbial communities from the LTER site Helgoland, North Sea, for post-phytoplankton bloom and carbon turnover... | ecosystem: Environmental > Aquatic > Marine > Neritic...
AGAGCGGTTGGGACGCCGTGCTCGACGGCGTCACTGCAGCGTACGTCAGTTATGCGCCAGATCTCGCTATCCCGGGGGCGACGGACTCCATTCGTGCCTTCGTTGCGCGCGCGGTTGAGAAAGGTGTCCAACGCCTGGTGCTCTTGTCCGGTCGCGGAGAGGAGGAGGCTCAGCTGTGTGAAAGCATCGTCCGGGACGCGGGCATCGAATGGACCGTCGTTCGCGCCAGCTGGTTCAACCAGAATTTCTCCGAAGGGGAGTTTCTCGACATGGTATTAGCCGGCGCGATCACGCTCCCAGCCGGGGACGTCCCGGAGCCGTTCGTCGACGTGGATGACATCGCCGATGTCGCGGTCGCCGCGCTAAACGAAGACGGCCACGACGGTCAGATCTACGAGCTTACTGGCCCGCGTTGCCTTACCTTCAAAGAAGCGGTGCGGGAGATCGCCAGCGCTACCGGTCGCGAGATCCAATATATCCAGATACCGCACGAGGCTTTTGCCGCAGGTATTGTCGAGTCGGGCGCACCGGATGACATCGCGTGGTTGTTGGACTACCTGTTTACCACAGTACTCGATGGCAGGAACACTTACGTCTGCGACGGCGTTCAGCGAGCGCTGGGCCGAGAGCCGACAGACTTCGCCGAGTATGCGCGCCGGATCGCCGCCAAAGGTGTCTGGGAGGTGCCGTCTTCAGATCAAAAGTCTGTGGCATAAATGAACCAGTTCATACCGATTGTCGGAACGATAGCGCTGCTCGGATCCGCAATGGTAGGAGGGGTCTTCTTCGCGTTCTCCAGCTTCGTGATGAGGGCCCTCGCGAAGATGCCCGCTGCAGAGGGTATCGCCGCGATGCAGTCGATCAACGTCGTCGTAATTAATCCCTCGTTCCTCGGCGCATTCATGGGAACGGCTGTGCTTTCGCTCCTCATGGGGGGGTTCGCACTGGCGGGCCTGGGCCACCCCTCGGCGTCGTTCTTCCTGGGCGGTGTGGTGTTCTACTTGGTGGGCACGTTTCTGGTCACAATGCTCGGCAACGTCCCCTTGAACGACCGGCTAGCCGACGTGCCCGCTACGGACCCCACGGCCCTTGAGGTGTGGGAACATTACCTGGGCCGGTGGACGATGTGGAACCACGTTCGAACGACCAGCGCGATGATTGCTGCACTGCTGTTCAGCCTGGGTTTGCTGCAGAACGCGGGTGCATGATGTCGCAAGCCAACATCTGAAACGAATCCTGGGCCGCTACCAGTGCGGCCGGCGATGCTCGGGAAAGTAATGCTATTTCCAGGGATTAGTCGTTTACATTACTATTACGAACGCGTGGCGAATTGATAATGTGAGATATGAGTTTTCGGGAATGACAGGTCAATACAAAGGGAACTCAACGGTTACATTTTCTTTTCTAATACGACGAGGACGTTATATCAATGAGGAGAAATGCATTCTTTTATGCAGTTTTTATTGCGACTGTGATCCTTTGGATCAGCGTCACTCCATTAGCGGCTGGCGACGAAAAGTCCACATCCAGTGAATCTTATCAGCTCGAAGAGATAACGGTGATTGGCACCCGCATCGAGAGGCCTGAGGTCGACTCCCCCATGGCCGTCGGCTCCGTGGGCACGGACCAGATCCAGCTGGGCCGCCAGCAAAACAGCCTGGGCGAGTCTTTGCTTACTATCCCTGGCCTGGTAATTCAGAGCCAGTATAACTACGCACAGGACCTGCGCGTATCAATCCGCGGTTTCGGCGCGAGAGCAAGTTTCGGGATTCGCGGTATAAAAATATTCACCGACGGTATTCCAAACACGTTACCAGACGGCCAGAGCAACGTGGACGATCTTGATCTGGGCTCGACGCAGCGCATGGAGGTGATTCGTGGACCGTCGTCATCATTGCACGGGCCGGCGGCCGGTGGCGTTATAAATATCGTTACGGAAGATGGTCCCCGTCATCCTTTCGTCGAAGGCCGCTCGACGTTTGGCTCCTATGATTTCCAGAAGTATCAGATCAAAGGGGGTGGTCAGGGCAAGCATTTGAATTACCTGGGCAGCTTCTCCTATCTGAGCTATACCGGGTATCGTGATCATTCGGCGACGAGAAACTCTCTGCTGAACAGTAAGTTTCGCTACGAATTGGACGATTCCTCTGACCTCACCGTGGTGTTCAATGTGCTCGATACCCCGGAGGCCCAGGATCCAGGTGCACTGAATGAACGGGAAGTGCAGAATGATCGCCGTCAGGCCGCACCACGGGCGCTAAGCTTTGACGCCGGCGAAATGGTGGATCAACACAAGCTGGGGCTGGTGTACCGCAACTCTATCACTGAAACACGTCAGCTTGCCCTGCGAAGCTATTACGTTGGACGGGAATTCGACAACTTTCTACCGTTCGATGTTAACAGCAATGGTCAAGGTGGCAGCGTGGATCTTGATCGCCGGTATTTTGGCGGGGGAGGGGATTATACGTTCACGGGACAACTATTCGGCCGGATCAACAATCTGGTCGTCGGCGTTGAGATAGACGCCCAGCGGGACGAGCGTAAACGATTCGCCAACAATTTCGGCGAACGTGGCCCCCTGACGACCAACCAAAACGAGGATGTCACAGGCTATGGTGCGTACTTGCAGGATGAGTTCCACGTTCGCGACGACCTTCGGCTGACTTTGGGTTTGCGCTATGACGTTCTCGATTACGACGTAGAGGACAAGATCGGCGACGGGTCTGGCAGCCGCACCTTTGAGCAGCCGAGCCCCATGGTTGGTCTGCTGTGGAAGATAGGACCATCCGTCAACCTCTACGGCAATGTCTCGACTTCGTTCGAGCCGCCGACAACTACCGAACTGGCCAATCCGCTGGCAGCGACCGGCTTCAACCAGTCTCTCGAAGCGCAGAAGGCAACCAACTATGAAGTTGGCATCAAGGGTTTGCTGCCCGCAAGGTCGCGCTACGAGGTCGCGTTGTTCCATATAGACCTCGAGGACGAACTTGTGCCTTTCGAGCTGGCCGGCTCCGGGCAGACCTTTTACGAAAACGCCGGTGAGTCGACTCGCAACGGCCTGGAAGCTTCGCTCGTGATCCAGCCTCTAGCCGGCCTGACTACGACGCTTACCTACACCTACTCGGACTTCACCTTCGACAAGTTCAGGGATGTAAATGGCAATGTCTTCGACGGGAATAAAACCCCCGGTGTGCCTGACAACCAGTTCTATGCCGATGTCAGTTACTTCCACTCCACGGGGTTCTACGCATCCGCGAATATTCTATATGCGGGTAGTTTCTTCGCCAACAATGCCAACACCGTGACAATCGATTCATACACTGTTGCGAACCTCCGGCTGGGTTATATCCATGAAAGGGGGGGCTGGGAAATCTCGCCGTTTGTCGGCCTCAATAACATTTTCAACGAGAAGTACAACGACAACATTCGGATCAACGCCAGTTTCGGTCGATTCTTCGAACCGGCACCGGAGTTCAACGCCTACGGCGGCATTACTGTCCGCTACAACTTCGGACTCTAGCCCGCATATTGCCCCAGATCGGCGTTCATCGGCACCTGTCCTGCGCCATCGCTCGGGATCCTGGTGAGAATATGCGGGCTAGTCTGGCGTCTCAAAGGTTACACGAATACTTGAGTACCACTCGGCAACATTCTCGATATCATCGTCCGACAGGCCCTGCGCAATAATAGACATCTGCGGATGCTGGCGTTTACCATCGCGAAACGCCTTCAGTTGAATCACCATGTAGCCCTTTTGCTGGCCGCCCAGGTTCGCGGCCATCGCAATTGTCGCCTGCCCGTCGAGGCCGTGACACGTCTGGCATAAGCCTTCGACTTTCGCTCTACCGAGCGCCAGATCTCCGGCCGACGCGATAAAGACAGTGAAGGCGGCCGCAGAGCCTGCGACGGCTGTGCATAAGTGCTTTACACGAGAAAACCGGTCGATTGGCGGAGCGGGCCCTATCTTGCCCGCTCCGCTCGTTCTCAGTAACAGGATGGCTCAGTTCTCATAGTAGATTCGATATACGGCGCCAGCCTTATCGTCGGACACCAGGATGGAACCGTCGACATATTGCTGCACGTCCACCGGGCGTCCCGAGTAAACCCCGTTCTCCTGCAACCAGCCTTCAGCAAAGGGCACGGTCTCAGCGGCGTTTCCATCAGCGTCAAGAAATGTCACGATGACCCGTGCGCCCCGAGGCTTGGTGGCGTTCCACGAGCCGTGCTGGGCGCTGAAGATCGCCCCCTTGTACTTATCAGGGAACATATTACCCGTATAGAACATCATGCCCAGGTCAGCAGCGTGGGCCACCGTTTCAGTCTGAGGGGGAACATACTTGGCGAGCAGGGCTTCGGGGATCTCCTGGTCCTTGTACTCGTTGGTGAAAACCTCGCCGCCGCCGTAGTAGGGATGACCGAACCACATCCCTGTCTCGGGCATACGGTTCAATTCTCCGGGAGGGGTTTCGTCGCCCATGCCATCGACTTGATTGTCGGTGAACCAGAGGCTGCCATCGGCGGGATTGAAGGCATGCCCGACCGAGTTTCGGACGCCGGTGGCAATGACCTCGCGATCTGTTCCATCGCGATTCATGCGAATGATGCCGCCGATACCAACTTTATTGTAGAGGTCCTGCTTTTCAGGTGGTGACACGTTGAATGGCTGGCCGAGACTAACGTACAGCTTGTCGTCCGGACCGATCGCGCAGACCCGGGCAGTGTGGTTGTAGGACTCCTCCTCCTCCGGAATCAATTCGCCTTGAGGAACAATGGGCACCGCTACGGTGTCCGGACTCTCCATGAAGAATTCCGCGGCGGGAAACATCAATACTCGGTTGCGCTCGACAACGAACAAGAAACCATCTGGCGAATAGCAGACGCCATTCGGTATGTCGAAGGCGACACTCGGACTGAACTCTTCCACGGTATCGGCAACATTGTCCATATCGCGGTCAGTTGCCGCCCATACTTTGGACTTCTTAGTGCCGATCCACACGGTGCCTTTGTTCCGCCCTATTGCCATGTGGCGGGCGTCCGGCGCCAGAGCGAAAAGCTCGATTTTGAACCCGTCGGGAAGTTTGATGGTCTGCAGGACATTGCGCAGGTTGTCTGCGAACTTCCCTTCCTGGACAATACGTTCACCCGGCTGGGTTCCAGTGGTCTTGAACGAACCCAGTTTCGATAGATTTTTTTCATCGCCTGCCGCATATGCCGAAACGGAAAGGAACGGCACTAGCGCGCAGAGTGTTACTACCGATAGTTTTTTTGCTTTCATAGCTGTCTCCTCGATTCCAGTTGTTGTAGCTGGTGGCCGATCGTCCATGGAAGCACCCGTACCCCGCGTCAATCCGCCACACCGACAGTAAATGTCGATCGAAGCGAACCGTGGTCTCACGAACATGAGGCTTTCTCGTCGTGCTCGCCACTAAGGTGAGCGTCCTTCACCGGTGCTCGGCGTATCACGGGCGCCTGCTGTCGAAGCGTCGTCGCCTGCGCATATCGGTTACAAGAATTGTTTGGGAATCCGGCCGATTCTCGTGGATAATCTAATTCGGTTCCTCTTCGAATTCAAGAACGGTCTGTTCTATCCCCGACAGACCGGACGAGCGGCGCAGCCTGCGCGTCGGTCTGCAGCACCAGCCCGCATTTCTCACCAGGCGGCTATGGATGATTTTTAAGCATTGCAAATCAAGCTCTGATTAATGTTGTGTCATTGCGAGGGGCAGGCTCGCCTTTGCAGTGACTGTCCGCTCGCGTCACCGGCGCGGAGACAATCAGGCTGGACGCTGCAATCAGTGCGCCCGCCGATTGAGTCATTGGAATATTCACTTTAGGAGTCTCCTAATTGAGAGTATTGGATTGAGGAATACGGAACCCGCATATCGATGCAGAGCAGCCGGACGGGTTCGATAGGGGTAAAATCGAGAACCTGGAACAAGACGCGGAGACGAACAAATGATCCGAACACTGTTGTATGATGCAGAGCAGAAAAACCAAACCGAGGGCGGCGAAGAGCAGATCGACGCCTGGCTAAAGAATCCAAGTTTGTATATTTGGGTCGATTTCTACGAGGAAGATCCAGTCGCCGAGACTGAAACAATGAAAAATGTCTTTGGTCTGCACCCTCTGGCCATAACGGATGCGCAACGTGACCGCCATCCGGCAAAGATCGAAGCCTTTGGCAATCACACTTTCATTTTACTGAAAGGATTGAGCGCGGATACGACCACGATGGAATTCGCCACCATCCAGATCGCCATTTTCATCGGGGAGCGGTTTTTGCTCACCCGGCATGCCGGCCCGTCAGTCAGTATCGATAAGCTCTGGATTGAAATGGCCGAAACACACCGCCATAACGGCCAGACGTCCGTTTATCACCAACCCGACGTCCAGGCGGTTCGACTGACCCGGTTTGTGGTCAATCGCTACATCCCTATACTTCTGGATCTGGAAAAACGGCTCGACGAGATCGAACAGGAGATGATCGCCGAGCCCAAGGATACGCTATTGTTCGAGCTGATCGAACACAAAACCAACCTTAAAAAAATGCGCCGCATCATGGCTTATCACACCGAGGTATTCAGCCAATTGAAAAGCGACGCGTGGCCTGCTGTCAGTATCGAACGCAAGCATGAAGTAATCGATGTTTATGAGCAATTGGAACGCGCCACCAGCCTGGCCAGTCTGTACCACGAGCTGATCTCCGATTTGCAGGACGGGTACATCTCCCTTGCCTCGCACAGATTAAACAATATCGTCAAGGTGCTCACCATTATCACCGTCATTTTCATCCCGCTTGGATTTCTTGCCGGACTGTACGGCATGAACTTCGAATATATTCCGGAGCTGCAATATAAATACTCCTACTTTGTCGTGCTGCTGGTCATGGTAACCGTCGCTTTTTCCTTGCTCGTAGTTTTCAAGCGAATGAAGTGGCTGTGATCGACCGCCGGGATTCCATGGATTGGCTTGCGAAAACTGTCGGCATTATCGCGCTGACGCTGGCGCTTAGTGCACCGGCTCAAGAGCCTGCGGCCGTCGTCGACAGTCCGCTACCCGACCCATACGCGCTGGCGAACGACTGGTGGGCGTACTTTGAAAATGCCGGCGAAACCCTCAGCGATAGAATTACAGCATTTGATGCGCGTCTGCAATCGAACCTGGCCAACCTCTCGCCTAACGCTCTCGAAGAGGCTGTCAATGTTGCGGATGAGATCGAAAAAAACCTTGATGTGTATGTCGCGCTGAAAAGCCGAGAACCTGCGCTTCAGGTTGAGAGTCCAATAGCGGCGGAACGCTATAGCGTAGCCACCGTAGTCGATCTTGTCGGTCAAGTTCGGGATACGCAGCTGGAGTTGGAAATCGAACAAGAAGAGATCAGGCAGCGTGAGACCGCTACAAAGCAGGCCCGCAAGAAGCTTGATGATCTGAAGGCGGCGTATATTGAACTGGACAACCAAGCGCCGTCCCGGCTGGCAAAGGGTCTCACCATAATTCGTGATCGACTGCGTCTGGCGCTGGCCCAGGAGGAACTGCGCTTACTCAAACCGCAGTTACAGCAAAAAGAAGAACAACTGACCGCGCTTCGCGACGTGCTCAAAACAGCAACGACGCGGCTGACGGCCAATGGCGAAGATGTCAAGTCCTATGAAAAACGTTATGCGTTTAACGAGGCTGAGGTGGCGCGACTACAAGATGAAGCGGCCTTCTACCGACTGCGTGGCACTGGAATAGCGGAAACACCGGAGGAGCATGCGCAGGCCAGACACTTCAAGCAAAGACTGATCAATTTCGACGTACGCATCGCCTCCGCTGAACTTGCCAGATCACAAGCGCATGTCGCGGTCGCGTTAACCAGCCGGTTCAGCCCCGCGGCGGAGGACGGCGACGACATCAGCCTGCGTGATGCACTCGATGAACTACAATTGCGGCTTAAACAAACCGAGAAACTGCGTTCAAACTGGCGTCGCGCTACCGACAGCGAACGCGCTTCCGCCGAAGCACAACTGTCACTTGCTCAAGATCGGAATGCCGTCCTGACAAGCATTCACCGAACACGTGGCGAGCAGGCCGATGCAACCCTGGAGGCCCTTGCCGCACTGCGGGAACAACTGGCCAAAGGTAATTTACTGGTCGATCTTGCCGCCGAACGCGTTGCGCAAGAGGAAGGTGCGGTTGCTGTTTGGCTGGCGGAATTCAAAAGCAGCATAGACCAGATGTGGGACAGGCTAGTACAGTTTGCTACCGGCAGTTTGTTTACCATCAACGAGACACCGGTTACCTTGTTGGGGTTGTTTCGCATCCTGGTAATTCTGACCTTGGCATGGTGGGCGTCCAAAATCATGCGCCACGCTCTCGACCGCGTGGCCCAACGCAGCCAGGCGATGAACCGCGCGTCGCTGTATACGGTCGGACGGCTATTCCATTATGCGATTCTGACACTCGGTATTTTTATCGGTTTGTCATCTATCGGACTCGACTTCACGAAACTTGCGTTGTTCGTCAGCGCGCTGGGTGTCGGCCTGGGATTCGGCCTGCAGGCGATATTCAGCAATTTCGTAGCCGGCCTGATCATCCTGTTCGAAAAAAGCCTCAAGGTGGGTGATTTTGTCGACCTGGAATCGGGAGTGACCGGCGAGGTACGGGAGATCAATATTCGAAGTACGTTGATCACGACGAACGACAATATCGATATACTGGTACCAAATTCCGAATTTGTCAGTGGTCGCGTCATCAACTGGACGCTGCGCGAGGCTTATCGCCGCCTGCGCGTACCCTTTGGTGTAGCTTACGGAACCGATAAAGACATCGTAAAAAAAGCCGCACTCGAGGCAGCCGACGCGGTTCCGTATACATTGACCGCTCCCGCCGGACGAAGTCCGCAGGTATGGCTGGTCGAATTTGGCGATAGCAGCCTGAACTTCGAGCTCGTCGTTTGGTTGAAACCCGCGGCGGTGAAGCGTCCCGGTGCCGTGCAAGCCGCCTATACCTGGGCACTAGAAACGGCGCTAGATAAACATGGTATCGAGATCCCCTTTCCGCAACGTGACCTGCATTTGCGAAGCGGTTTCAAGGAATTAGTGTCTGATTCTGCAGAACCAAACAGGGACGCAGAGGATCAGTCGTCAGCTAATGCCGCAGCGGTCTCGAAATCATGACATCCCTGCCGGTGCTGGGATGGCGTGAGTGGGTGTCGCTGCCCGACCTCGGCATCAAACGTATCAAGTGCAAAGTCGACACCGGTGCACGAACATCGGCCCTGCACGCGTTTTTTATCGAACCGCACCAGAATCAAACTCTGGTGCGTTTTGGCATTCACCCGTTGCAGAAACGAACCGATATCGAACAAATCTGCGTCGCCCCGGTACTCGACCAACGCATCGTTACCGACTCCGGCGGCCATCGTGAGAGGCGGTACGTGATCGAAACAACGGTGGTTGTCGGTGATGTGAGATGGCGCATCGAGGCGACGTTAACCGACCGGGACACCATGCGATTTCGCATGTTACTCGGACGCACCGCACTGCGGAATCAGTTCTTAGTCAATGCCGCCGCTTCTTATCTCATCGGCAAACGCAGTTTCAAATCAAAACGTAGGAAAAACAGGAGCTGACAGCATGCGAATTGCTCTACTGACGCGAGCCAAAGATCGACTGTACTCCAACCGACGCCTGGTCGAAGCAGCCAAGGCAAGAGGTCATGAAATCGAGTACGTACACACGCTGAATTGCTATATGGATATCGCGTCCCATAGCCCCAGTGTGCATCTCGAGGGGCAGGAGCTGCCATTTTTTGATACCGTCATACCCCGCATCGGTGCCTCAGTGACCTTTTACGGCTGTGCCGTCCTCCGTCAATTCGAAATGATGGGCACTTATCCATTGAATGAGTCGGTCGCCATCACGCGCTCTCGGGATAAACTGCGCTCACTGCAGATCCTGGCGCGTGCCGGCGTTGGCCTACCGTTAACCGGTTTCGCCCACTCCACCAAGAACACCAAGGATTTGATCAAGCTGGTCAATGGCGCCCCGCTGGTGGTCAAGATACTCGAGGGCACACAGGGAAAAGGTATCGTGCTTGCAGAGACGCAAAAAGCCGCGGAGACTATCATCGATGCCTTTCGTCAACTCAAAGCGAATTTCCTGGTGCAGGAGTTCATCAAGGAGGCCGGCGGCGCCGATATACGGGCGTTCGTCATCGGTGAAAAGATTGTTGCCGCCATGATGCGAAAAGCCGCGGAGGGTGAATTTCGATCCAACCTGCATCGTGGCGGCACCGCGTCTTTGATAAGACTGACGCCGGAAGAGCGCTCCACCGCCGTGCGTTCCGCAAAGCGAATGGGATTAAACGTCGCCGGAGTCGACATTCTTCGATCCAACCACGGACCGGTGGTCATGGAGGTGAACTCATCACCGGGTCTGGAAGGCATCGAAAAGGCCACAGGAAAGGACGTGGCTGACATGATCATCCAGTTTTTGGAGACAAACGCGAAACCCAAAAGAACGCGCACGCGTGGCCAAGGTTAGCCGATGAGCGCAACAGTCGAGATTGCCGGCGAAGCAATCGAGCCGGGCACGCGGGTCATGCTTGATCTACCGATTCCGCAACTCTACACCCATACGCCGATGGAAATGCCGGTGTATGTGTTGCGCGGCAAGCGCGATGGACCCTGTCTGTTTGTCTGTGCGGCGATTCACGGTGACGAGTTGAACGGTGTGGAAATCATACGCCGCTTGATGATTCAGCCCAATTTGAGCCGTATTCGCGGAACCCTGATCGCCATCCCAATCGTGAATGTTTATGGGGTAATTCACCATTCCCGCTATCTCCCCGACCGGCGCGATCTGAACCGCTCGTTTCCAGGCTCCGAAAAAGGATCCCTGGCAAGCCGCCTTGCGTATTTATTGATGACCGAAGTGGTCGCACACGCGACCCACGCCATAGACCTGCACACCGGCGCCTTGCATCGTGACAATGTGCCTCAAATTCGTGCGGATCTCGAGGACAAGAACGCCAGGGAACTGGCCCATGCGTTTGGCGTCCCCATCATCATTAATTCGAAACTGCGAGACGGTTCGTTACGCCAAGCTGCCTGCGACTTGGGTATACCGATCATGATCTACGAGGCAGGCGAGGCCCTGCGCTTCGATGAGGTCTGTATCCGGGCAGGGCTTCGCGGTATCAACAACGTTATGTATGCACTCGGTATGCTGACAACGAAGCGGCGTCGTAAAACACCGAAAAAATATTTCGCAGCCCAGTCCAGTTCCTGGGTGCGGGCACCCATTAGCGGCGTGTTGTTGAATAACACAAAACTCGGCACAACCGTAAATGAGGGAGATGTTCTCGGTGCGGTTGCCGATCCGTTTGGGCAAACGCAAACCGACATCACGGCAACCACATCCGGTGTTGTCATAGGCCGCACTCATTTACCCCTGGTCAACGAGGGTGATGCCGTCGTACACATAGCCCGGTTCGAGGACGTGTCGGCAGTGGCGGATCAGGTCAGCGCCTTCAAAGACAGCGAACAAAAGGCTATCGATAAAGACGACGCCCCCGCAATTGTCTGATCTCCGGTCTGATGAGAAATGCGGGCTAGCCGGCGGGCGTCGCCGGCAGTTGAAAAGAAAACGTAGTGCCCCGATTGAGCTCACTGTGAACCACGATGGCACTGCCGTGCAGGTCGATAATCCGTTGTGCGATGGCCAGACCGAGGCCGGCACCGTTGTTGCCCGAGCGGTTGACGTCCTGCTGATAGAAACGCTCAAAAATCCGCGGTACGTCCGCAGTCGGGATCCCGCTGCCGCTATCGCTAACCCGCACCACGACATTGGTGGAGTCGACGTCAACACCGATAGTGATGCGTCCACCCGGCGGTGTATGGCGCATTCCGTTTTCCAGCAGATTCTCCAGCACGCGCTGCATCATCGCGATGTCGCCGTAAATCACCGGTACACTCGGATTCAGCCTGACCTCCAGCTCAATCGACTTTTCCTGCGCGCGCAGTTGAAAGGCCTGGCTGACGTCCTGCACCAGCTCGCCCATTGAGAACGGTTCCGAATAAAGGACCGATTGGCAAGAGTCCAGCCGGGCCAGTTCGAACAGCTCTTCCACCAGTTGGCCGAGACGCTGACTGTGGCGTAAGGCGGTTTTAAGGTGCTGTTCCTGTTCCTGTTCGGTCAACGTTCCACGTTTTAGCAGCAGTGTCTCGAGATAGCCGCGCATTGTTGTCAAGGGAGTGCGTAGATCGTGCGAGACATTGGCGACCATTTCACGCCGCATGTTGTCCATTTTCTGCAGCTCGCGGATCTGCGCATTGATCTTCTCCGCCATCGCCTTGAAGTGTGCGCCCAGCTCGTCGATCTCATCGTTGACTTTTTCCGTGTCCGGGAAAGTTATCGATGCATCTCCGTCGTGATCTTGTCGGGCATAGCTGCGCATCACGCTGCCCAGCACTCGCAATCGGCGGGTCAGCAATGCAAATACGATCAATCCGCAAAGCAGGGCCGCGGCCAATGCGGCGAACAATACGACCAGTGAGGACTCCAGGATGTAACTGTTTTTCAACATCTGCACGACGTTGTCGTGCAGCTCGCCGCCAAGAACGATATACAGGTAGCCTTGCAAGCCGTCTTCATTGACGATCTCAGCCGCCGAAAATACCTTGCGGCCATCGGGGTTGCGCGGATCGTCGCCCTCGATTGGAAGCCGGGCGTTTTGATCCAAATACCGCCTGACCGGTTCCAGCGCGACCCGGGCCCTCTTGACCTTGCCGTCCGGCGCTAAATAACCGAGCAACAATCCCTGTTGGTCGAGAAGGTATAACTCGATACTGGGATTGATCACCATCAGCTGGTGCAGCAGGCGATCCAGCGCCTGGTCGTTGACCCGCTGGTTCTGGATCAGCGGCTGCTCGGCGACGATGTGCCCCGCCAATTCTCGGTTCAACTTTTGCGCGACTTCCTGCTGATACAGGGCGCTGGAACGACCAATCAGTTGAATCAGGATCACCCCGACAATGCACAGCAGGACGAACAGGGTAAGGGCCAGCCGGCTGTAAAGCGTCCGGAACATTATTTTACCTCCCTCCTGGAATCGTCGCCGGAGAATTTGTAACCGACACCCCAGACGGTAACAACGTAACGGGGTTTAGCCGGGTCGGTCTCGATCTTTGCGCGCAGGCGATTGATGTGCGAATTCACGGTGTGCTCGTATCCGTCGTGGCCATAACCCCAAACGCTGTCCAGCAGCTGCGCCCGGGTGAACACCCGGCCGGGGTTGAGGGCAAAATGCCACAACAGATCGAACTCCCTGGCGGTCAGTTCAATATTGCTGTCACCGAGCAGCACCTGCCGCTTACCGGGATCTACAGACAGGCCATCGAACACCAACGAAGCAGGGTCGTCCGCCGCCGGCTGCGACTGGTATTCGCACGCCCTGCGCAGGATCGCGGTTACCCGGGCCACCAGTTCGGGCACCCCAAACGGTTTCGTCAAATAATCGTCGGCGCCAACCTCCAGCCCCAGAACACGGTCCAGCTCCGAGGTCTTCGCCGTCAGCATCAATACCGGCGTGTAGAGCTTTTCGCGCCGCATCGCCCGGCAAATGTCCATGCCGTCCATGCCGGGCAGCATCAGATCGAGTATCACCAGGTCGTAGTTCCCGGTAAGCGCCATTTCGAGGCCAGCCTCGCCGTTGGCAGCGTGGTCGACGCGCATATGCTTGCCGCGCAGGTTGATCATCACGAGGTTCGCGATGTCGTGGTTGTCTTCGATAACAAGGATACTTTTGGGCATGACAGTGATTAGCTTACCCCCGTTTATACGCCGCGGCTATGGGCTCCCATCGTTTCATGGTGGGAGCGTAGCAACCAGATATCACAAAAGCGTCACGATTCGCCGCACACCATCCGAATCCTGTGGGTCAAGCTGCCATCCGGTCCGATGTTCATGAGACAAAAACTTGAAACTTTCGTGACCGATTCGTGACATCTCTTTCCTAAGGTGGCATGCACGCGAACTCTGCTATCGATTACTCCCCGGAGGTCCCGCGTCCTGTTGTTTCTGGTAATGAAAACTAATGCACTGCGTTTAGGAGACAAATAAATATGACTGGAAAAATACACAAATTGAACACGATTACCGCGGCCGTCGCTTTGATGCCCTCGTTCGGGGTTATGAACAGCCATGCAGCACCACCGATCAAGACCTACGATGTGACTATAAGCAATTTGACAAGTGGCCAGCCTTTCACGCCGCCCGTGGTGGCAACGCACAGAAGGCCACTGGACGTCTTCGAGGTTGGCGAACCCGCAAGCTTCGAAGTCAAAGAGATTGCGGAAAACGGCAACGTGACCCCGCTTGCCGAGGCGCTGGCCGCCAACAAGCATGTATTCGAATCCATGGTGGGCGCGAGACCGATCTTTCACGGCGGCGGATCAGGCGGGACGCTCGAATTCGAGATTCACGCTTCACCGCCGGCAAAGTATTTGTCCTTCGTATCGATGTTGATCTGCACGAACGACGGCTTTACCGGCCTCGATGCCCAGCGCCTGCCCAAGAAAGTCGGTGACAGCGTTGAGGTTTCCATCGGAGCCTACGACGCCGGGACGGAGATGAACACCGAAGACTTTGCAGACATCGTACCCCCCTGTCAGAGTCTGGTCGGGATCATGCCAGACGATCCCGGAACCGGTACCAGCAATCCGGACCTGGCTGAAGGCGGGGTCATCCACGTCCACGAAGGTATTAAGGGCTTCGCTGACCTGGACCCGGCGGTACACGGCTGGACGGTCAGGGACCCGGTCGCGACAGTCGTAATAACCCGGACTGACTGAATCAGCCCAGGCATAAACAAGCAAGGCCGGCCTCGGCCGGCCTTGAAATGCGGGGACACAATACTTAAATATGCTCCGGTTAAGTGTGTCATCGCGTGGAGCGTGCCGAAGCTGCGAGCGAAGCGTGGCAGGACGCGGCAATCCAGGCGTTCTTGTATGACAATCGTGCTGGATTGCTTCACTTCGTTCGCAATGACCAAATAGTGAATTCGCAACGACGAAGTACTGAATCAATCAGGTTTCTTAACTTTCCTTCACTCTTTTTTGATTCGCTATTGCGTCCCAGGAATTGTCCCTGGATTTCCCCCCAAATATTGTGTCCCTGAGATTTTTCCAGCAGGTAAATCCTGATTTTAGTTGCGAATTGTTCGTGAAGCATATAAAACATGTTTTACGTACCTGCATGCCCCGTTACCGATCAACCCACCGGAGGTTCCGCAATGTTCATACTCAAGTCTTTTACGGCCGTGCTGGCGGGTTTCGGACTGCTGGTTGGCGCCAGCTATGCCGAAACCAAATGGGATATGCCAACGCCCTACAGTGATGGGGTCCATCACACGAAAAATGTTCGGCAGTTTGCCGAAGACGTTAGCAAGGCGACCAACGGGGAATTGAATATCGTCGTTCATTCCGGGGCTTCGTTGATCAAGCACCCTGAGATTCATCGAGCAGTACGAACCGGGCAGGTGCCCATCGGTGAGATGTTCATGGGTTTGCTGGGTAACGACAACCCGGTTTTCAAGGCGGACAATATTCCTTTTCTCGCCTCTGATTTCGAAAGCGCTAGCAAACTGTGGGCTGCGACCCGCCCGAGCGTTAATCAAGCCCTGGACAAAGATGGGCTGAAACTCTTGTATGCCGTGCCCTGGCCGCCGCAGGGTTTTTACACAAAAAAACCAATATCCTTGGCCGCGGATCTCGAAGGACTGAAGATGCGCGCCTATAGCCCAACGACCTCCCGACTGGCGGTGCTGCTCAAAGCGACCCCGACAACGGTGCAGACCCCGGAAATTCCGCAAGCATTCTCGACCGGCATCATCAATGCGATGGTTACCTCCCCAAGCACCGGCGTAAGCAGCCAGTCGTGGGACTACGTTACGAATTACACGGATACCCAGGCCTGGATTCCCAAGAACATGGTGATTGTCAACGCACGCGCATTCAAGCGTCTGGATGAAGATCAACAAAAAGCCGTGATGGAGGCCGCGGCCGCAGCAGAAACCCGGGGATGGGAAATGGCGCGGGCTGAAACTGCCGCTAAAACCGCTACCTTGGCGGAGAACGGTATCGCGGTTGCACAACCCAGTGAGCAGCTCAAGACTGACTTGAAAGCCATTGGCGAGATCATGAGTGAGGAATGGGCTGCGGAAGCCGGTGAAGCGGGCAAGGAAATTCTCTCCGCTTATCGATAGACGATCGTAGACAAGATCTTTATCAATGCGATCCAAGCTTGATAAGGTCTATAACGGCGCCGGCATCGCTGCCGGTGCCTGTATCGTATTCATAACCTTGATGGTCCTGGCCCAGATAGCCGGTCGATGGATTGGGATCATCATCCCATCCACGGAAGATTTTTCGGGTTATTTGCTGGCTGCGGCGTCATTTCTCGCGCTTGCTTATACTTTCCGGCATGGCGGTCACATCCGGGTGACCTTGCTCGTTCACCGGCTGTCCTCATCATTTCAGAGAAAGCTGACGTATGCAGCGCTGTTTGTTTTTGCACTGATTGTGGGATACGGCGCGTACCATCTTTGCTACCTCGTCTACGAGTCCTGGCATTTTGCAGAGTTGTCCCAGGGTTATATTGCTATTCCACTGTGGATCCCCCAGCTGCCAATGGCGTTTGGTGCGGTGCTGTTTTTCATTGCACTGATGGACGACATCGTCGGTTCTCTGCAAGGACATACCCCCTCCTTTGTCGAGCTCGAGGACTAGCCCGCCCCGTGGAGATTGCAAATCTGGTGATAATCTTGTGCGCTGTGCTATTTGGCGCATTGTTGAGCGGGATCTGGGTTGCCGGCACTTTGTTTCTCGTCGCCTTCATTGCCCTGACGTTGAACGGCAACAGCAACATCGGCCTGCTTTTTGCAACGAGCACCTGGGGCGCATCTGCAACGTGGACACTCGCGGCATTGCCGTTGTTCATATGGATGGGTGAGATATTATTTCGTACCAGGCTGTCGGAAGACTTGTTTTACGGTTTGGCGCCGTGGCTGAGGAAAATTCCCGGCCGTTTACTCCATGTGAACATCCTGGGTTGCTCCGTTTTCGCCGCAGTTTCGGGTTCCTCGGCCGCAACCGCCGCGACCATCGGCCGAATGACTTTTCCGGAATTGAAGAAACGGCATTATCCACTCCAGATGATGATAGGCACACTGGCTGGCTCGGGCACATTGGGATTTTTGATACCACCGTCGATCATTCTCATTGTATACGGGGTATCCGCGGAGGTTTCTATTTCCCGGTTGTTTATCGCAGGTATCGTTCCGGGCGCAATGCTGGTGGTGCTGTTCATGGGTTACACCGCGATTTGGGCGATCTTTAATGATGAAAAACTACCCAAAGACGACACCCCGGATATATCTTTCTTGCGGAAACTTTATCTGACCCGCCGCCTGTTTCCGGTTTTGGGGCTTGTTTTCTTTGTATTGGGTTCGATTTATGCCGGCTGGGCGACAGCCACAGAGGCCGCGGCTCTCGGCGTATTCGGTGCGCTGTTCCTATCGCTAGTTACCGGTAATCTGAACGTCGAGAATTTTAAATCCAGTCTTCTGGGTGCGACCCGTACCTCATGCATGATTACCTTCATTATCGCGGGCGCCGCGTTTCTGAGTCTGGCAATGGGTTTCACAGGTATTCCCCGATTGCTGGCTGAACAAATCTCTGGATTGGATCTTACACCCGCCATGCTGATCATAGCGCTGACCCTGTTCTTCATGGTGCTTGGTTGTTTCCTCGACGGCATCTCAATTGTCGTATTAACGACGTCTATCGTGTTGCCGATGATTGAACGCAGCAACATCGATTTGTTGTGGTTCGGAATCTACGTCGTACTGGTTGTGGAGATGTCTCAAATTACGCCACCCGTAGGGTTTAATCTATTCGTGATCCAGGGACTTACGAAAATCAACATATTGAGCATCTCGCTGTATGCGATGCCTTTCTTCTTGCTACTGATGATCGCAATCGTCCTGCTTACCGCTTTCCCAGAACTGGCCACCTGGCTCCCTGCAAAAATGACCCAATGATTTCCCCGTTTGTATCGCCCATGCCAAGCATACCCGTGGCTTGTTGGTTTCAACAAAAGCACGGCTCTCATCATCGAGAATAATCGCTTCACGACCGTCTTTTCCAGCCCACGCACCATTTGCAAATATTGCCAATGCAACCGCAATCCCAAAAGCCAAGTTGCTTGGAGTCAGATTGAGTCGCGTGTTTTTCATGTAATTGTCCTCTTGTACAGGATTCAAGACCTTATGACATCATAAGTCACTACTATGTGAAAGCTGTCTATGTGGCGCTACTTGACACATTTGACGCCGCCAGTTCATTACTACACCAGCGGACAGGCAGATTGACGTACTGGGTGACAATCCTCCCATTCAACGTCGACATGGCAATCGTGCAGGGGTCGAGTCGAATAACGGAGTGGCTATTTGCGATGGCCACCCGGGCTGAGCCTGTTTTATTTTTAGACGTTAATAGTGCTATCGCGCGTCTTTGTGCTCGAGATAGATTCCGATGATCTCGACGGCGGCGGCGAGCAGCAGAAGCAATAATCCAAGCTTTGATGCCTCTGGTGCCAGCCATAACATCAGGCCGCCTAGAGCGATCAGGATTCCCGCGAGTATTCTTCTTGGCTTACGGCGCATGCGCGTCGGCCCCTCTGGACTTGATCAAAAAATAATACTACGAGGACGGCGCCGGATTACCCTTGACCTAGATCAAAGATGCGGACGAGGTACACTAGGTCGCCCGCCTCAGCTAGCCGCACTATGTGGTTGTCCGCAACATCAAAATCCGCCGGCACCTGGACCGAAAATATGTCGCGGGATCTGGGAACCTGGACCTGTTGATTGGCAACCAGGGTCACCGGCGTACTCGGCCTATTCCCGGCTCGATACGGGATCTCCTTGATCACTTGGGGCATCCGCCACTTCGCCTGCTTCCGCTGTGCTTTCGTCCTCATCCGGAGTTTCCGTCGCGGCATCGGATTCTTCTTTTTTCTTCTGGCGGCGGGCGCGCTTTTCCTCCGCTTTCAGCTTTTTTTCCATCTCGCGTTGTCGTTTCGCGAAAGTGTGTTTACTCTTTGCCATTTCGATCCTCCTTCGTTGTTACGCCCGTTAGGTCGTCTGCGTGTAAATAATAATGCACCCAAAGCGATACCAACGCTAAGTTTGCTCAGCGATTGCCGCGATCGCCACCGCCACCGTAGCCACGACCGCCGCGGCCGCCGCCACCATAGCCGCCGCCGGGGCCACCGCCACCACGGCGATCGTGCCGCGGAACCTTGGGCTTGGCTTCATTGACTTTGATTTCCCGGCCGTCGAGGCTGGAACCATTGAGCTCCTGGATGGCCTTCCGACCCTCGTCGTTGCTCGACATTTCGACGAAGGCAAAGCCCTTACTCCGGCCCGTGTCGCGATCTGTAATCAAGTTGACCGAATTGACCGTGCCGCACCGGCTAAACGTATCTTGTAGAGTCTGCTTGTCGGCTGAGAACGGTAAATTTCCCACGTAAAGTTTCCTGCCCATGATTTCTCCTAAGGTGCGATAACCGCTACAGAGCGTACAAGCACGATGCCCGCGGACCCTATCGAAGCGGTATGTAAGGGGCTCCAGGAGAGCCGTTTGACCGATTGAGGTTGGATTATAGCGGCAATTGCCGGTGCTGCCGTTAAGTTTCTCGCCACCGTGGACGGATACATCGGGTCGCTTGAACGCAATCCTACTGGATTGTAACTAAGACCCGCATTCGTATCCCGGGTACAGCTCAACGCGGTTACGCCCGGCTGATTTAGCGCGGTACAGCGCGACGTCGGCCCGTTCGAGCAGTCGCTCCCGCATTAGATCGAAATCGGCCATGGTGCGTTTCGGAATCAGGCCCGCAATACCTATGCACAACGTAAAAACAACCCCGAGTCCATCCCGCACCTCGATTGGTGAATTGGAAACGGTTTTACGGATGCGTTCAGCTAGATGCCGCGCTTCATCTGTCTTTGTATTGGGTAGCAAGATCGCGAGCTCATCACCGCCAAAGCGGGCCGCCACGTCGCTGGTTCTGAGCTTGCTTGCCACGCGATTCGCGATTTCGCGAAGTACGGTATCGCCGGCCAGATGGCCATGTGAATCGTTGACTCGCTTGAAGTGGTCGATGTCCAAAAGCAGGCATACCAGGGGTTGTTGATTGCGCTGGGCTCTGGCGAGTTCGCCGCGCATGCGATCCTCGAGGTAGCGGCGATTGTACCAACCTGTCAACACGTCTGTGAGACCGGTTCGAATCAGCCGCGCACGGTTTATCGCGTTCTCCAGACAAAACGATGCGATGGCGCCCAGCCGGTGAAGAAAGTCAGTGGCGTGCTGTTGAGTGAATCGGTCCGGATCACTGCTGCCGAAATTGAGACTGCCGAACAGCCTGTCGTGCCGGATGAGCGGAATCAACGCGACGCTGCCAAGATTCTTGACGTCTACAAAGATGGATCGATGATCCTCGCATCTATATGGCCCCAGCCAGGGCTGAGTAAATGAAGCTAACCGAGGCGGCAGGTTGTCCAATGAATCAATAAAAATCACACCTTTCATGTTATTCTTCGCAGCGCCTTCGCTGGGTAGGAGGTGCCGAATATTGTGGTCCGGATCACACAAAGCCAGCGAAACTGATTCGAGACCATACGAATCCGCCAGTCCGTGTACCAGTAAGTGCAGCAGCTCATCGAGAGATACCGCCTCCAGAAGATTCATTTCCCGCTCGAGCGAGCGTTTCAGCAGCACGTCGTTATTGGCGGCCTCTTTGGAGAATGCCGCCAGGCGCCGTTTCAATAATTGATTTTCACGTTGCAGGTTCACTAAAATCCAATGAGTTCTTGTGTCCTCCAATGCATAATGATCGCACGCGAAGCGAAACGGCCGCAATGTGTCATTTCAAATACTCGAAGTCTGTTTTCCATCGCCAAGGTGTTGTCGGCGCTTTTTGAGTGGCGGGACCGGCCGAAAATGAGATAGGTTGACGCTATGGAGCTCACCGATTCGTTCCTCGTCGCAATGATGTTCGTGATGATGCTGAGTATCGGCATCGCCAGCGTACTGGGAGGCCTTGGTACTATAGTTCGGGCACCCTATCAGGATCTTCATTGGCTACCGATCGCATGGATGGTTCTAGTTCTATTTAGTCATTTGGATTTGTTCTGGCACACGGTGTTGATCATAGCCATAGACGACTGGCGTTTCACGGGATTTCTGTACATGATTTGTGGGCCGGTGTTGTTGTTTTTAGCGTCTGCCGTGCTCATCGCGGAATCTGCGAAGGGCGATTCAGTGGCCTCCCTCGCACGCTATTTTAGCGTATCTCCCTATTTCTTTGGGTTATTGGCGTTGCTGATGTTGTGGACCATCGGCGCGGACAATGCACTCGGCCAGGGATCGTCAATATCTGCTGCACAGTATGTGATCGAGTTTGCGATTTTCTCGGCGCTTGCTTTGTGTAAGAACCTAAGACTACATCAACTCGCAACCGTTCTTACCCTTATGGTAGTCGTGACAATCGTGCTGGCTCGAGGATTCGGCTGATCGTTCTTTTGAAGAGACAATTACCTCTTAGATCAAGCTCCATTCGAAGACAATTAGGGGGGGAGAGAGCTTATCCCGTGGAAAGCGGAGGAGGCTTTCAGGTTATCGGCCGGTCATCGGCACGTCGGGATATTGCTCTAACCGTTTTGCCACTCGGCACCACCGGGTAAACTGAAATTTTCGAAGCGGTGGACGCTAAGGATCAACCTGTCGCAGGCTGGCGCCTCAAGGCGGGGGTATTGCTTTTTGCGCTCAGCATTATCCTACCGATTGTCGGGGTGCCATTGGTGGCGAGCCTCGGTCTGTCGGGAACGATGACCACTTCCGTTTCGGGAGCCATACTGATTGGTGCTGAAGTGCTCGGGTTAGCTGCGATCGCGGTCATGGGAAAACCAGGATATGCCTATATTAAAAATCGTTTTTTAAGTTTTTTGAAGAAGCATGGCCCGCCCAAGGAAGTTAGCCGGACTCGTTACAACATCGGTTTGGTGTTGTTTTGCGTGCCGATTCTGTTTGGCTGGCTGTCTCCATATTTCACCGCCCTCATCCCTGGTTTGGGGCAGAATCCACTCCCGTATGCCGTCGCGGGTGACCTCATTTTTCTCGTGAGCCTTTTCGTGCTGGGTGGTGATTTCTGGGACAAGATCAGGGCACTGTTTATTTACAGCGACAGTGCCTCTTCAACGAATAAGTAATAAATTCCCAATCGACTCCAGGAAGCATTTCTCCCCAGAACCCTGTCCTTTTTTGTTCATACATGAGTGTAACCGCTTCCTGCAGCTGGTTTCTGTCTAAGGCTCCGCAACGATTTCAAGACTCAGGTTGGCAACATCGAAGCGGACCAGCGCCGCACAACAGATATGAATCTATACGGCGCGGATTTTGTTCGATGAAGCGGAGATTTTGCCAATGTTTGCCCTAAATCAAGGGTAGATCGACAAATATGGTGTACAAAGCGGTCGGCCATTGATAATCCCGATAGGCATTAATTTGTGAGATTTGCCATGGAAGAGATGAACGTAGTTCACATCGTTGCCCTGTGGGGTTTCATACTTTCCCTCTTGTTTGGCGCGATTGCTTACAAAACCAGCTTCTGCACCATGGGCGCGGTCAGTGACTGGATAAATTTCGGCGACAAGCGGCGTCTGCGCGCCTGGTTTCTGGCCATTGGTTTGGCCATAGTCGGTACTCAGATTCTACATCTCCAGGGAAAAATTGATTTCAGCGGCGTTCCCTCGTTGATGCCGAATTTCAGCTGGTTGGCGTGTGTTGTTGGAGGATTCGCTTTTGGCATCGGCATGACACTTGCCTCCGGTTGTGTGCAGCGTTCCCTGGTGCGACTGGGCGGCGGCAACATGAAATCTCTGCTGGTTGTGCTGGTGCTCGGTCTGACTGCATACGCGACTTTTCGGGGCCTGCTTTACTTTATCCCGTACGATTATCTATGGGGAGTGCCGCTAAATCTCGAGGAACACGGCATCGCCGATCAAAGTGCGGTGGCGGTTGTTGCCGGTGTGTTTGGCGTTGAAAATTCCCATACATTACGTATCGCCATCGCCACAGCGGTGGGTATCGGTTTTATCTCATACGCATTCAAAGATGGTGACTTCAGAAAGAGTTTCGATAATATTCTTGCCGGAGTGGTAATAGGTTCCATTATTGTAGGGTGCTGGTATGTCACGGGCGTCGTCGGCAACGACGACTTCGAACCGCAACCGGTCGAATCAATGAGTTTCGTATTACCCGTCGGCAACACGCTGCAGTATTTTATGACCTATACCGGCTCGACAATCAACTTTGGTATCGCCACTGTCTTGGGTCTCATCACCGGGGCTTTTCTGTTCGCGCTTATCAGCCGTCGGTTTCAATTTGAGAGTTTTCACTCGGTGGCCGATATGCGCAATCACATCATCGGCGGCGTGCTCATGGGCATCGGAGGCGTCGTGGGTTTTGGCTGTACTATTGGGCAGGGCGTCACCGGTATGTCGACTTTGTCCATCGGTTCGGCGCTCACCCTTGTGGCCATAATCTTTGGCAGTGCTTTAACCATGAAATTCCAATACTACCGATCGGACGAGACAGGGTTCCTCAGGGCGCTCTACGCCGCCCTGGCCGATTTCAAGCTGCTGGCGGCTCTAGCGAAACCAAATAGAAAAAATACATAAAGCCCGCATATTGCACCAGTACGGTCGTGATTGTTTTATCTCCTCGCTGCAGACCGGCGCCCAGCCAAATCTGTCGTGCGTCATCGATCGAGACACCGGTGCAAAATGCGGGCTAGCCTGCACATTTCAAGTGAAGAATCCGACTACGATCCTCTGCCGAAGGCGTGCCGGTATTCGACCCGAAAAACACTGTCGTACCAGATGTCATTGGTCAGCGCTACGCCGTAGCCGAGATACAGCGAGCCGGGAAGACCGGAGGCCCGAATTCGTGCGCCCAGTTTGAGATTGACAATGGTGTCGCCGGAGGCATCCTGCCTCGGTGGTGCGGTCTTGAAACCATCCAGCACGTACCATCCCACGAGCTCCGCGACGGGTGAAAAACTCACGTTCGAACCGCGTCCTTCGTGACTCGCACCGATTCCGAATCGCAGGACGTCGCCGGCGAAGTCGGTGCCCCCGATCGGGTGCCACCAGCGCAGTTCAGACTCCATTGACCAACGACCTTTGAGCTTTTTGTAGTACAACAGCGCCGGTTCGATCGAATAATGATCGGTGCCCAGGGCTTGTTCTGCGTCCCCGGAGGGAAAATAGCCCCTCACCTGGAGTGTCAGGTAGCGATCCGGACGCACCAGTGTGGCGTACTTTAAGCCCACTCGGACGTCGCCGATGCCGCTGCTGCTGAAGTTACCAATAGGCGAGCCTGAGGGTATCGTGAGATCTATGGAGCGGACCGGGATTTCGGTAAACAAAGAGAATCGACTGCTGAAGGCGTGTTCAAATGTCAATTCGAACTCTTGATAGTCGAGATCTTCCGCCGGACCTGGGCTTATGCCCCCGGGATTACAGGGTGTGCATTTGGCATAAATGAATTCCGCCCGGTCGGGCCGGTCGGCATCGAAGTTCCAATCGTAACGGACGCGCAATTGGTTGAGCACGAACGCGCTGTCGATATATCCGGTATTGCTCTTGAAAACAATATCAATTCCCGGAGCATCCAATGTGTCAGTTTCTACGGGCGGGCACTCTTCCCCGGGAGCGGGCTCCGCCGTTAGACACTCTTCTTCCGTGTGGGCAAGGAGCGGGGTTGCATAGGATGAAACCCATACGATCAGAATGTAAATCAAGCTCCAGAGCGAAAGTGCATGGGGTTTACGCATGTCGATCTCCTTCCAAAACTAGGTTTGGTCTGTTGAGGTTGCGCAGCATCAGTGCGTTTCCTGTATCACTTTGTAGCGGCCGTTGATCTCAATGATGCGCCGGTGGTCAGCACGCAGCCGTGGCAGAGTATCCGCTATCAGTTTGCGGATCTTTGCGGCCTCGATTGGTTGCTCCGCGGTCGCATAGTAGTAACCCAGGTAGGTCAGCGCCACGGCGTAGCGAAAAAGGTAGTCGGTATTATCCGGATACTGTCGGAGCACAGCCTGCAGGGTATTCGCCGAGGTTTGAAAGCGTTCGATAGCTTCCGCTGTTTTATCCGATCTCAACAAGGCCAGCGCCTCGGTGTGGTAGGCATTTGCCAGCTCCACGCGCAGCCCGGGTAGCGGTTCGGCAAGGCCCTCGAACAAGTCCAGCGCTTTGCGATTGAAAGCCACGGCGTCCTGCAACAGGTCAGCGTTTGACACGTTGTCACTCGACAGGAGGTGGCTGGCAAGGTTGTTATAGGTCTTGGCCAGCTCCTCCCGATACTCACGGCTTTCGGGATGGGTATTGTTCAATTCGGCGAAGGATCTTGCTGCCAGTTCGTACCTTGTCTTTGCCTCGGACTCGTCTTTAAGCTCGGCCAAAAGGTTCGCCAAGGTGTTGTTGCTGCGGGCAAGGTGCTGCAGGATGTCTTCGCGCCATTCCCCGGGACTTTCCGAATACGGTTCAACCAGATCGATCGCCTGGATCAAATCTTGTTTGGCGCGTTCCGGATCTGACAGTTTCTCCATACGCAGAATACCCCGGTTGAGGTGCGCCACCGCGAACGCCAGTCTGAATTCAAGATTTTTCGGATCCTCTTCGTTGAGGCGCTTTTGCATATCGATGGCGCGCCCGTAATAACTCGCAGCTTGTTCGTAGCCGTTTCTTGTTGTCGCAAACCTTGCCGTGAGTGTACCCATCTCGTCGTAGATCTTGGCCAACTCGTAGCGATACTTTACATTTCCGGGGTTTTCTCCCGCCAGATTTTCCAGGCCTGCTATTGCATTTTGGAGCCCCTGAACCGCCGCCTCGTGCTTCCCCAGCTGGCGATCGATGTCGGCTACGCGAGCGGGGGCCAGCGCCGCTTGCAGACGCAGATTTGGATTGTTGGGGTTTTGCTCGGTGAGCTGTTCGTACAGCGCACGCGCTTTGACGAGGAGTTCAACCCGAACATCTTCAATCTGAGGAACGTTACGAAGCCTCTCGCTGCCTACTTTGGTCAGCATCTCGTCTACTGCGGTGGTGGCCAGCTGCAAGCTGTGTTCCGCCTGGCGTTGAGAAAGGGTCGCCATAACCGCGGTACCGATTGCCACGATGGCCAAAACGGTGATCGCGGCTACCGCTGAGCGTTTAACCCACCATAGGCGCGCAGCTTTGGCTACCGACTCCTCGATGAACTTTCTACCCGTTTCTGTCAAATCGTCGGCGCGCGCCGCAAACCAACGCTGCGCCTCCACCAGCGGGCCTCCCCGCAGGAATGCGCCAGGATCCCGTCCGGATTCTTCCCAGGCTCCTAAGGCAGCGCTCGCTCTCTGCCGCCAAAATAAGAACTCCCGGTCTTCTTCCAACCAGCCGTTGAGGCGATGCCAACCGCGCAAAAGCGCCTCGTGGGCGATTTGGACCTCTTCCTCTCCTTCGAACGTGCTTACGGTAAGCAATCGCTGTGCGACAAGTGTCCGCAGGACAATAGCGGTGCTCTCACCGTTGGCTCCCGATGGCAGTATCCGCTCAATTCGTTCGCGCCGACGTGTCGCTCCGGTTTCCCTTCCGGGCTGGACCAGGCCGAGCAGTAACTTTCGTGCCTGTTTCTGCTCTTCCCCGGAAAATCTGCTGAACACCTCTTCAGCGTGATGTTCGAGTGCGCCTTGGACGCGTCCAATAGATTCGTAGGACTTATGGGTCAGGATCTCGCTGACTCGCAGGTTCCAGAGTTGGAGCAGGGTGTGTTCGAGCAGCGGCAGGTTTCCGGCGCCTTGACCCAGGTCGGAAAGAATCGCCTCGACCAGGCCTGGTTCGAGTTCTACTCCCGCCATCGCCGCAGGTTTTTCAATCACTTCAACCAATTGTTCGTGCTCGATCGCTCGCACTGCGTACTGGTTGGCCGCTATGGCGCGCGGCAGGTTTGGGTGGTCGAAACACTCGGAGTAGAAGTCGGCGCGCAGCGTGATGACGACGTGGACTGGCCGATCGCCGCTGACATCTGCCACCTCGAGCAAGGTTTCGATAAAGCGCTCACGAACTTTCACCTCGGCTACATGGGTGAAGATTTCCTCAAACTGGTCTACGACCAGGAGGGTGCGTTGCCCGCTCTCCACAAGCGTACCGATACACTGGCCAAGTCCTTCCGTTCCTTCAGCCAATCGTTGGGCACAAGCCTCGCGAGTGTTTAGCTTTTCAGCTGCCTCTATGTCAGGCTGAAGGTCCATAAGGGCGTTGGCCAGCTCGCGGAAAGGATCACCGCCCGGCCGTAGAGTGGCTACTTGCCAGGTATACGCCATCGAATTGCCGTCGATATAACCACCGCTGTGCAGCGCCGGAATGAGTCCCGCTCTGATAAGGGAGGACTTGCCGCTGCCGGAGTCCCCGACTACGGCGAGAAATGGCCCAACGCGAAGGCGTTCGAGGAGTTCCTCGGTCTCCCGATCGCGGCCAAAGAACAAATGCGCTTGATCGACGTCAAAGGCGGCCAGACCAATGAACGGCGCTTCGCCGGGAGCGAGCAGTGAAACCGCTTCAGCGGGCCGGCTGAGAATGGCGCCGACCAGTTTCTTTATATCCGCCGCCTCGGTTTTTCCGTCTCGCAGATCCAGCCACTGGTGCTGTATTAGGAAGGTCGGCAGGGCTTCGGGATCCGCGCCCGGACCCAGGATGGGAATCACTCGGAATTCTGGGTCTTTGGCGTTACGATCCAGCGCGACCCTTACCTCGCGATTAATCCAGCGTGCGATGCCCAGACGGCCCACGTAAACCGCGAATGAGTCGCATTCCCTGAGACCCGACTCCAGGCACTCCATCCAATTGTCACCGGGCTTGATTTCGTCGAGGTCGAGCCAGACGTCGACACCCGCGGTGCGCAGCTGATTCGCAAGCTCCTTGATCGTCTCGGCATCTTCGCTTGCGTGGCTGAGGAACAGCCGACCTCCTACGGAATCATTCCGCTTTTTGCTGCTTTCCGGTATTCCGTGGTCGGAGTTCTTTTCCAATTCTCGAATACGTCGAGTGCAAGTCACTCATCAACTCTGAAATTCGATTGGCTGAGAGTTAGAATAAAGCGCTATGTTCGATCAACATTGTCTCAGGATTCCATCTTTAGAGACAAGCGGTGTTTAGGAGTTCACTTCATCCGCGGCAACAACCAACGTTATCACATTTCCCGGGAAACTCAGATTAATTCAGTATTTGGTCATTGCGAACGAAGTGAAGCAATCCAGAAACGTTGTCATACAAGAACTTCTGGATTGGCGCGTCGCAATCAACACCGTAAGTACGGAGGCCGATGGATAACACAGTCTCAGTCGGAAGACGCCACCGAATACGAAGTGATCTGAACGGAAAGGACACGTTGTTGGTGGCTACCTATATTTTCGTGCTCTTGGTTCAGTAGTTGGGCCGCCGTGGACACCGAACCTTCTATGTTAAATTACTGATTCCAATACCGCAGGAGGCGCAATGGACTCGTTTGGCAAGTTGATGTTGAGCCACTCTCATTGGGTGGTGGCGATTATCATTCTTGGGCTCGTGGCCCTTCCTGTGGCCATCTGGCTGGACCTGCGCCATCTTTCAGATCAGACTCTTCAGGTGCAAGCCACCAGCCTCGACTCCATCATAAGTGAGATCAGGGGCTGCTACTCCCGCAACGTTGTCGGGCGCATACAATAAAATTCGGGGCGCAACCAAGTTCTGCACAATTACCAGGAAACACCGGGCGCTATCCCCATCCCGGCAACTTTGTCGATCGAGCTAGGCGATTTGATCAGCAAGACCGCGGGCAACGTCGACTATCGTTTCGTGTCGGACCATACCTTTACCAATCGCGTTCCTCACAGGTTGGACGACTTCGAGACCGACGCGATGAGAACATTTCGACACCCCAAAAATACGGCAAGAGTCGTCGCCAAAACATCGGGATCGCTTTTCGACCGTCAAATCAGGATCGCCACGCCGGTGGAACTAGCGGGGTCCTGCGTTAACTGCCACAACAATCATCCATTGAGCCCAAAACGTGATTGGGTCGTTGGCGACGTGCGAGGAATTCAGGAGCTCGTGGTAAACCAACCGATCGCTTCGAACTTGTTCTCCTTCAAATTCCTGCTAATTTACTTATTTTGCGCGGGTACGATCGGTTTCGCTTTTGCACTTACTCAATTTCGCCAGGCAAGTTCTTTTCGGAAATTGAACGAAGAACTCGAAGCGGGTAACAGTTTCCTTGCGTCGATTTCAACGCAGATCTCAAAGTATTTGTCGCCACAGGTCTACAAGAGCATCTTCAGTGGCTAAAAAGATGCCTCTATTTCTACCGAACGCAAGAAGCTGACCATCTTTTTTTTGGACATCGCGAATTTTACATCAGCGACCGAAAGCCTGCAGCCGGAAGAATTGACCACTTTACTCAACGAGTACTTCACCGAAATGTCCAGGATCGCTTTGTACCATGGCGCCACTATCGACAAATTTATTGGTGATGCGATTCTGGTATTTTTCGGTGATTCGGAAACCAAGGGGGTTGCAGAAGACGCCAGGGCGTGCATGCGAATGGCGCTAGAGATGCGGTCACGTCTACAAGAACTCAACGCGGAGTGGCGGCAGCGCGGTTTTGAACACCCGTTCAGGGCTCGTATAGGCATCAACACGGGTTATTGTAACGTCGGGAACTTCGGCAGCGAGGAGCGGATGGACTACACCATCATCGATGCGGAAGCGAATCTCGCGGCGCGGCTCGAGCCCATTGCCGAACCCGGCGGCATCGTAATGAGTTATGAAACTTTCGTTCTCGTCCAGGATATGGTCGAGGCTAAACAACTCGAGCCTGCCAAGTTCAAGGGCATTGCGCGTGAAGTCATCCCCTATGCTGTCCGATCCGTCGCTCAAACCCCCAAGGCGCAAAGTATTGATGTTATGAACGAACGGCTCCCTGGGATTCGTCTATTTCTTGATGTCGAGGCGATGGATGACTCCAACATTGATAGCGCGAAAAAGATGCTCGAGAACGCGTTGCAGGCCGTTGCGTCACGTAAAGCCGTTTCACCCGCGAGTTCATGATCGCCGTATATCTGGATTTATTCGATAGAGTCGGCGATAGAACGCGAATGTGAATCGCGCAGCCTCGTGTCGCACGCCAAAAGGATTCCTTCGAATCGCCCCCCCCCAGCGGCGAATTTTTGATCGGTGGGCGTTTGCCAAAAGTGTTAAGCTATTCGGCACGGTTTGACATCTAGCCCGCATATTGCACCAGACCGGCCGTGATTGTTTTCTATGCCCTTGATCTATTTCATAAATACACCGATTTGGATAGATTGATCAAAAGGACAGTTTGTCATCGGGGTCGGCCTATCCCGGTGCTGACTTGTTCATCTTCGCCTGGGCTTGGTCTTCAGTCGGAGCGTAGCTACGGCTACGCTCCTCGCTCCAGACCGGCGCTCAGCCAAACCTGCCCTGCGTCATCGCTCGGGATACTGGTGCAATATGCGGGCTAGCCGAAAACGTAAGAAGACACCGTCAAAGGAGATATCTCGATGAAAAAGCTGCTCTCTATTCTGGCGTCAAGCCTGATTGTGTTGCTCGGTACATCCCATGCAATGGCCCAGGACAACAGCATGAGTTTTTTTATTACCAGCATGAATCCCGGTAAGGGCGGCGATCTCGGCGGACTGGAAGGGGCCGACGCGTATTGCCAAAAGCTGGCCGAGTCTGTCGGCGCGGGCGGACGTGCCTGGCGAGCGTACTTGAGCACCGAGGCGCCTGACAAACGAGGCGAAAGTGCCAGACTCCGAATCGGTCAAGGCCCTTGGTATAACGCCAAAGGCGTGCTCATCGCCAAAGATCTCATGGAGCTGCATCTTTACAACAAGACCATCCTGATAGAAACCGCGCTCAATGAAAAAGGCGAACTCGTCAACGGCCGTTACGATAAACCGAACGAGCACGATATTCTGACTGGTACCCAGGATGACGGCATGGCTTATTTTCCCGATGATGCGGACCACACCTGCAATAACTGGACCAGTGGTGACGCGGGTAGCGCCCAGGTCGGTCATCATGACCGCCATGGAGGGGGCAACACTTCTTGGAACTCCGCTCACGCCACAAGAGGTTGCAGCCTCGACGGACTCGCAAGCACCGGCGGTGCCGGATTGTTTTATTGTTTTGCTGCGGACTGATTCCTAATTCACTAAACTGCAGAGCGAACGCCTGGTTGCGATTATGCCTGCTTCGGTGTTGCACCAATAACTAAGTCGAATTGGGCCTTGAACTCGGTATCGCCACCGTTAGTGGGTCTGAACTCCGCCATGACCAGCGGCCGTTGTTCTACGGGGATTTTATTAAACAGAAAATCCTGCGCATTGCGAGGTTCGTCTTTAATGTAAATCTGGGTGACCAAGGGATTATGCCCGGACGGAAAAACTGCTGTGTGTATGTGGGGTGTCCGGCCAGGGTATTGTACCGGCAGGATGGTGCGGAATCGGTAGTTTCCTTCGGCATCGGTGATGGCGTGGCCATGTCCTTGAAAATTCTCATCCAGGGTCACTTGCCGATTGTCGCGCGGGTGGTGATAGCGACCGTTGGCATCGCACTGCCATATTTCAATGCGTATGCCGTTCAAAGGACGCCCGTTTGTGTCTACAATCCGACCTGACAGGTCCGTTGTCTGCCCCTTCGCTAAACCGATTCGGCCTGCCACTCGGGTAAGGTCGTTGTCGTCATCCAAAGGCAACTGCTGGGGGTAGAAAGGGCCTGTACTTTGTCGAGGTGTCGGCAACAGGGTTTGAGCCCACGCCAAATAGGGCGTTACACCCACGACGCCGGCCGCGCCCAGCAGGTTTCTGCGCAACCGGTTGGTTGTTGATTTGGTCATAGTTGTGTTTTCTGACCGTTTCGACGCTGAAATGATACTACTCACCAAGACAATACTTGAGATCTTCATAATGATGAATGGTTCCACTCCTTCACGCAAGCCGTATTGCCGGAACCGTGATTCGGTAACCTGCATTTTCGACGATGACCTCGTCGAACGATGTCGGAAAGGAGAGGAGGGCTGAGGTCACAATCGAGAAACGAATTTGTGGCAGGGTAACGGAGATGAGCGCCATAATTTGTTTCGTAGTCACGCCCGCTTTATCGCATCAAGCGACACACCCGGCGATAGCACGAATCGGGCGGAAGTCTGCAAGCGAATCGAGTCAGTTTGATTCGCTTCCCTTCCGACCTACACGAATGTACTCCTCGAATTTATTGAGCGATTCGGGAACATTCTTGCGACCGAAGCCGATACGGAACGAGTTGAACTTTTCGCCAAAGAGGGTGCCCGGCAGCAGCAGGACTCCCGCTTTTTCGACCAGATCGGCGCAAAACTCATCAACGTTGCCCAGCAGCAACGCAGGAAACGCCACGGACCCCGCCTTGGGGCGATACCAGCCGAATTTATCGGCGTGGGAGCCGAAGAAAGCATCGAGGCGATCGAGGTTGTCGCGAATGATCCGCAGGTTCCGTTCAACGACCACATCGGTATGCCGCAGTGCAATAGTCGCCAGGAATTCACTCGGCGCACTGTTGCAGATAGTCGTGTAGTCCTTGAACGCTGCAAGCTCTCGGAATAGACGCTCGTCGCGGGTCACGATCCAGCCGATCCGCAGTCCGGCGAGGCCATAGGCCTTCGACATTACCCCGAGCGATACTGCACGGTCGTTCAGATCGGCAAAGGCGGGCAGGCGATCTGACGGATCGAGCTCCAGTCCGCGGTACACCTCGTCGGAGAAGATGATGAAGCCGTGCTGGTCAGAGAGTTGTGACAGTTCCCGTACAAACGTCGGCGTGGGCAAAAAACCGGTTGGGTTGTGCGGAAAATTCACCACCACTACCTTCGTGCGAGGAGTGAGAGTGGACACCAGGGAGCCAAGGTCCAGTTCCCATGCACGCCCCGGGTCGCCTGACCACTCGGATACATCGGCACCAATGCTTCGAGCGACCTCCCCGAGAGACTGGTAGTAGGGAGCTTGAACGACGACGTGATCGCCTGGACCGATAGCGACATTCATGAAATTGTAGATCGCCTCCTCGGCTCCTGAGTGCACCAGAACCTGATCGGCCACAATGTGCTCGTACTGCGTCGTGATGGCTTGCCGGAGTTCAGGATCACCGAGGGAATCCGTGTAGCCGAGCCAAAGCGAGGCGAATCGATCTGATGCACCTGGTTCGAGTGCAAGCAGCTCTCGTAACTCCATGCTCTCGCAATCCGAAGAACACAGCAGATAGGGCGCCGAAAACTCATGTTTGGCGAAGTAGCGCTCAAGTCTGAATGAATCGAGTCTCATTGGGGGCAATACCTATAGACAATGACGTCGTTGGGATCGACAAAATTCAACTCCAGAAACCTGTGTTCGCTTGTACGGAACAGGTCCCAAACACAAACGCGCAGGCAGCCTACCCAAGATCGGGGAAGAAAGCAAAATCCCGAACGGCGCAAAGTGGGCTGCTCCTGCATATCGTCGTGCAACACAAACATGCATCGACTCCCAGAGTTGATGGACCGGTTGCCTTAAGCGAGCGGGCCGTTAGATCAGGTGTAATTGGATTAGGTTCCCGCCACTGCCAACCGCCGCAACCGGCCAAAAGCCTGATGAGGCGCTGATTAATTGTGTCATTGCGAGGAGCGGAGCGACGCGGCAATCCAGAAGTTCTTATATGACAACAGTGCTGGATTGCTTCACTTCGTTCGCAACGACGAAATACTGAATTGATCGGAGTTTCCCGGGTATTGTAGTGGAGAATGCTGCACCGCACTGGTCGCTGACGATAGCAGGTAAGAAGTAGAAACCACCTGACCTTTGACCGAAACACGCTCGGATACCTAAGATCGTCATACTTATTTCAAATGGCAAAGTGTCGCACACTTTCCAGCAGTAATCGCACAATCCCGCTCATCACCAGTGCCACACCCACTGACAGAGAGATCGAGAACAGTGCTTCCTTACGTCCAATGGTTTGTAGCATCACCGCAAACGTCGATATGCACGGGATGTAGAAAGTCAGAAAAAGCAGAAAGGTCACGATCTGCACCCAATTCAAGTAAGCGCCAACGTCGAACGTACCCAGTGCCTGATAAATCATCAACAATGACAATTCCTTGCGCAGAATGCCGAACAGAATTGGCACGCCTAGGACCACCGGTAAGCCCAACCACCAGGAGGTAACCGGTGTGAACATCGTGTTGATGATATTGTCCGCACCGGCATGACTGAGCAACGCCAGCACGACGCTGCCACCTACCAATAAAGGCGTGACGATGGTTAAGATGTCGCGAGTGCGCGCCCAGGTGTGATAAAGCAGAGCGCGCCAGGTTGGCAGGGCGTAGGGCGGGATCTCCAGTACCTGTCCCGGGCCGGTTTCGGGATAGCGGAGTGTAAGCAGACGTCCCAACACCGCAATTACGATGATGGTCAGCATGAAGATCGCAAAAACCCCAAGGCCCCCCAGATATTTGCCGCCCAAGGCTAATATAATGGCGGAACGCGCCGAACAGGGGACGAAAGTGATCAGTAGCGAAGCGACGACGCGATCGCGTCCGCGGGCGGCGACGGCGGCACTGGATATCGCCGGCACATTACAACCCAGCCCGAGCAGGAAAGGCACGGCAACTCCGCCATGTAAACCGATCTTATGAAAACCGCGGTCGACGACAAAGGCGATTCGTTGCATGACACCCGCCTCCTCCAGCGTTACCAACAACAACACGAGTGGAATCATGTACGGTACGACAATTCCGACCAGGCCAATCAATCCATCCACGACCGCGCGTCCGATGACGCCACCGGTCGTTCGTGGATGCCAGCCAGACACCCAATCGATCAGCGGTACCGCTGTCATCCCGTCGAGCCAAGTGCTTACCTCAACGACAACGAATAGCACGGCCGCGAACACTACCAGGCTGCCAAGTAAACCCCACTGGGGATGCAGAAATAATTCGTCCAGCCAGTAGCGCCAACCCCTTCCTTCGTGCGGCGAACCCACACGGGTGACTGCCTCATACAATTTGGCTGCGCGGTGATGCCGGTCGGCATGCAGCTCCTCTTCGAGTGGCCTGGGTAGTGTTTGCTCGGCCTCGGTTCGCAAACGCAACAACTCCGGCAGCATCTCAGGGAAGTGTTGATGCATTTCATCTAAAAAGTACTGGTCGCCCGCTGCTATTTGCATGAGCAGAAATGAGTGTGGAACGCGGAACGCCCGTTGCAGCTCGGGGCGAGTCAAGGCTTTACTCAAGGGCTGCAGGCGGTCACAGATGTGCTTGCTGGCGCGTTGCGGAAGTGGATATTCCCCCTCGCGTACGGCGTCAACCGCTGCCGCGAATAAATCCGAGATACCGTGCCCCATCAGCGCTACGGTGGGTACCACCGGTACTCCGAGTAATCTACTGAGGGCATTCGCGTTAATGTACCGTCCCTTTTTCCAGGCCTCATCCATCATATTCAACGCGATAACCATGGGCCGCCCCAACTGGCTAAGTTCTAGGTTGAGTTCCAGGTGGCGCTCTAGCGCCGTCGCATCGATCACTTGGATGATGACGTCGGGCGGGGTAAAGGGGGCGGGTGCATCACCCGGCTCGTGCACCGAAACCATCGGCAACTCGTCACCCCACAGTAGATACTGCAGGGCAACCAGATCATCACGATGAATGTTGTTTAGGGAATGGATGCTCGGCAGATCGACCAGACGCGCCTCGTCAAAGTCGATCTGAACCGCACACTCTCCATAAGCGCGTTGTGTTCCGGTCAGCTGCCCGGTATTGATCGATGTGCTCGATACCGCCTTGAACAGCGTACTTTTGCCGCTGTTGGGCATACCGACAAGCGCGATACGCAAGCGCCGATCGCCACGAAACAGAGGTGTGCGAAGTGGAACGTTGGTTTCATTGTTCTTTGTATGTAGATCCACGACTTTACAAATACCCACCCCGCAATGGGACTAGTCCGGGCCCGAAGCGGCCATTCAGACTGTAGTAACCGAGCCTGCAGTGTCCAGACAAAAATTCGACTACCAGTGGCACGGCATTGTCGCACGACAGTAGCGCCGAAAGCTAAGAATAGCGTGCAATGCCACAGGCATCAAACGGACCGATATCTTAAAAGAAGCCAGGCGAGTTCTAGTCGAAGGGAATCCTGGGCCATGCGTGGAAACCACGCAGCCGGTTCAGACATGCCGATACTCGCCTCGGCCATGTCCCCTGGGGATATGCTGATCTGGAAGTCATACACGTTGCACAGTGCGCCGGGTAATCGACTTGACCGAAGGCGGGCCGCTTTCTCCGTCAGCTGGGTTGGCGACGATATTGTTTACAATGCCAAACCCTCGCTCGAGGCCTACCGAGATCCAACCCTGACGATAGGAAAGCCGATTTTTTGTAAGAAGTTTCCGTTGGTTCGCAGCGGCTGAGGGCCGAACGGCTATATTGAGTATAAAGCCGCTGCACGTTTCGGGACTGTTGTAAGCTCGTGGTGCAAATTATGGACAACGGAAATGAAGCATGTATCGGACGCACAGAGTACGAACACTAACCGCTTAGCGAATCAAAGGCTTCGTCTGCTGTACCTTGACCGGGCACAAACACCACGGACGCGGCTAATTGATTGGGCGAATAGATGGTGGTCCTCAATAGTAGGCCACGCCCCGGTACAACCGCCTGCTCGGTGATTGTGCGAAGGTTCGTAGTGTCGTCAAAAGACTCCTCTATCTGATCGAATTCAATTTTCATCGTTGCTTCCTGTTGTTGTCAAGGGTGGTGCGCCGGGCGCGTTTTTTTCGCGCCGGACATAAGGGCACTTGCCGGCAATAAATTTACCTTGATAGCCTATCATGCTCGGCTTCCTGGATTCAAAGGCGGGGTGTAGTCCACAGGCCCCCGGCATCATTGTTCTCTTTCTTGGGACTGCCACTTGCGATAACCCGCAGGGTGTTTGAAATCAAACGCGAAGCGACAGGTTGATAATGCTGATACTATACATCCTCGTGTCTACATTGGGGTCAGAGCAAAAACAGCTAGAGCTCGCCGACAGCCTGTATGCGGATATCGCAAGTAACAGTCGACTAACAGGCGAGAACGAAGACTCGACGCGTCGTGAAACCGGAGGGCATGAAAGAGATGGAGCGATCTCACGGCCGGGGCGAAGTAACCGCGCAGCCCCGAAAGGTGGTAGTCAAGGTAATCGTGGTGGATCTGGGTGGCGTGCTGTTTGCCGAAGGCAGTTCGGAGGCGGCTGACGTACTGTCTCGCCGGTATGGATATGACAAAAACGTGGTCCTCGGTGTTTTCCATTCCCCCGAGAGTATTGCTCTTAGGAAAGGGCTGATCTCAGATGAAGAGTTCTGGAGCTGGGCACAACGTAGCTTGCCGGAACGTTATGACGCTCGGACTATTCAGCAGGCATGGTACGATGGATATCTGCTCGACCAAGACGTACTGGAACTCATGCGGCGGCTCAAATCCCGATACACGCTCCTTGTATTCTCCGGAAACATCAAGAGCCGCGTTGACTATCTGGATGGAAAGTACGATTTCCGGAAGTATTTTGACCAGGAGATTTATTCATTCGATCACGGCCTGAATAAACCGGATAAGGCATTTGTGGATGTGATGCTAGAGAAGGCAGGCTGTAGGCCCAATGATATCGTCTATATCGACGACCAAATATCCTCCACGGCTCCGGCACAGGCGCTGGGGGTGAACACTGTAATATACAGACGCGGACAAATCCAAAAGCTAAGAGCATCGTTATCGCGATTGGGCGTGGAGTTGCATTCTCATTGACGGGGTATCAATTCTCAAAATAAAGGGTATACCATGTAGTATCCCTTAACGGCCAAAAACCATACTTTGGAGGATAAAAGTGCTGTCCGGTGACACTGACGCAGTTGTCTCATTCCGCAACGTTACCAAAAGATACGGTGACGTAACTGCGGCGGCTCACCTCGATCTGGATGTTACAGCAGGCGAGTTTTTGTCATTTCTTGGACCATCCGGATGCGGTAAAACGACCTCCCTTCGAATGATTGCTGGCTTTGATCAGCCTAGTGAAGGAGAAGTTTTTCTCGAGGGGCAACGAGTAAATGGTGTGCCGGCGTATCGTCGACCGGTAAACATGGTGTTTCAACATTACGCGTTGTTTCCACATCTCAACATTGAAGAAAATGTGGCTTACGGACTGAAGCAGCGCTCACCAAAACCACCGTCCAGAGAAATTGAAACGCGAGTCGGTGAAATGCTGGAATTGGTACAGTTGTCTGGCTTCAATAAACGTCGTATTTGGGAGATGTCGGGTGGCCAGCAACAGCGTGTGGCTCTTGCTCGAGCATTGATCAACAAACCTAAAGTGTTATTGCTGGATGAACCATTGGCAGCGCTCGATCGGAAGTTGCGTCGTGAAATGCAGATCGAACTGCAAAACCTCCAGCGCAATGTCGGAATCACTTTTGTATTGGTAACTCATGACCAGGAAGAGGCGCTGTCGATGAGCGATCGAGTATGTATTATGCGGGAGGGCAAGATCGTTCAGATAGGTAGCTCGCTGGATTTATACGATCGGCCAATTAATAGATATGTGGCGGATTTCGTGGGCAAGTCGAATTTTTTCGATGGCACTATCGATCGTATTGATTCGACGGCTGTGAATGTGAAACTTGGTTGCGGCCTTATGATTGAAACGAACAATGGACCCGACCTTGAATCCTTTGAATCAGGTGACCCCGTTTGTATCAGCGTTCGTCCAGAACAGGTTATACTTGCGCGAGAAGAGGATCAGCTTCCGGCCGATTGTGGCGTAAAGATAAAAGCACGCGTAATGAATCGGATTTTTCTGGGTGAGCACACGGAGTATTTGCTGCGGGATGAAAAACTAGGCGAGTTCTTGGTTCTATCACCTCGACAAAACGAACGAAGCGAGCGGCCCTTCGATAAGGACGAGATTGTACTTGCGGCATGGAGCCGAGATACCGCGCTGGTTCTCAGTAGTGAATAATAAGAGGAAATCTTTCAATTAGTAGACTTCATCAATAGGAGCAGAACATGTCCAAAAAAAATGATCAACCGATTTCACGTAAAAAATTTATGCAGGAACTAAGACGCTATGAACGTGGATCGGTAACACGCCGGCATTTTCTTGGTGTAACCGGTCTCGGCGTCGCTACAGCAGTTATGGGTGCCGCCGTGCCTGGATTGCTTCCCCGGAAATCCTGGGCAGCAACTGACATTGGCGACCGTGTGATCTTAGCAACGTGGCCAAACTACCATGATCCGACAAATTTTGAAAAATTCACCGAAATGACTGGAGCTCACGTACAGGTAAATGTGTTTGGATCCAACGAAGAAATGCTTGCCAAGCTTCAGGCTGGTGGTAGTGGATGGGACGTTTTTGTTCCAACAAACTACACGATTACCACCTATGTTGGGGAAGATTTAATTGAGCCGCTAGAGCTTTCCAAGATTAACAACTTTGAAGTAGACGCTTTCGATCCCCGTTTCTCAGACGCGGGTACAGTTAACGGCACCGTGTATGCGGTACCCAAAGACTGGGGAACCACGGGATATGTAGTAAACACTAAACATACGGGCGGGAAGCAGCTGACCACATGGAAGGAATTCTGGGATATTACAAAGACCGATTTTACTGGCCGTACCATGGTCCACGACTACCAATTGACAACGATTGGTAATGCATTGAAGTATTTCGGCTATTCCTTTAATTCGGTCGATCTAAACGAACTGGCTGATGCTGAGAAACTTCTAATAGAGGTCAAGCCGCACCTGTACGCTATCAACAGCGATTACCAGCCACCATTGCGCAATGGCGATGCTTGGATGTCAATGTGTTGGACAGGCGATGGTAAGCAACTCAATACGGATATGCCAGAGATGCAGTATGTCATTGGTAAGGAAGGTGGCGAGATTTGGAGCGACTACTACGCAATGCCGAAGAGCGCACCTCATAGAGAGGCAGGCTATGCACTCATTGACTTCTTACTTGATCCAGCGGTTAATGCGAAGGAGGTGCTCGCCCATGGATATCCGGTAGCAGATAGCCGCACGAATGAACTGCTACCGAAGGAACTGTTGGAAGATCCAATCCTCTATCCAGCGCAGGAATTGCTAGACGCTCTAGAGTTTGGCGCAGCAGCAACACTCACTGATCCTAATCGGGCTGAGTTACTCGCACGGTTTAAATCTGCTTAGTGCAATCCACTAGGCGGTAAGGATTCCCGATATGTACGGTTTCTGGGCCAACAGATTGCTGTTGGTCCCGGCAACCGTATGGTTGTTGGTAATGCTGGTCTTACCGCTGCTGGTGGTTATCATTTTTAGTTTTGGAGAGCGGGGTGCGGCCGGAGGCTACGTCCCAGCGTTTACTCTGCAACAGTATGCGAATCTGTCGGCGCGTTTTACCGCATTCAAAAATACCCTACTTCTTGCCCCCATGGGCACTCTTTTGTGTTTGCTTGTCGCCTACCCATTGTCCTATTTTTTGGCAGTAAAAGTTCAGCCAAAGTGGAAGACTCTCCTTTTGGTTATGATCATAGTTCCTTTCTGGACAAGTATTCTCATACGAACATACGCATGGATTTTTATTTTGGGGGGACAAGGATTACCCAAAGTCTTGGGGTTTCTTGGCATAGAAGGGGTGCGTTTGATTAATACGCCCACGGCAGTACTTATCGGTATTGTGTACGGTTACCTGCCTTTAATGGTCTTTCCAATCTATGTGAGTTTGGAAAAACTCGATAAACGCCTGCTCGAGGCAGCTTCTGATCTTGGTTCCTCACCAATCAGAGCATTCCGAAACGTTACGCTGCCTCTTTCAATCCCTGGTGTGGCTACAGGTTGCATGCTCGTATTTATCCTGCTGATGGGAGAGTTCCTGATCCCAGCTTTACTAGGCGGCGGTAAAGTATTTTTCATCGGCAACGCGCTTGTGGATCTTTTTCTGCAATCGCGCAATTGGGCATATGGATCTGCAGTTGCAGCGACCCTGGTGATTATCATGCTAGTTACGGTAAGCATCTATATGAAACTTGTCGTGCGGAATGCCAGCAAAAGACAGGATGAATCATTGTTTTAGATTAAAGTCGTTATGAGAATCTATACGCTAGCGGTCTATTTATTTTTATATATCCCGATTGGGATCATAGTACTTTTCAGTTTTAATGCAGGAAGGCATGCGAGTGACTTTCACGGTTTTTCCATAAAGTGGTATGGAACGGTTTTAGCAAACCCATTTGCTATGGAAGCACTTGCGACAAGCCTGATCGTCGCGTCAACAACTGCGGTACTGGCAAGTATTTTTGGAACCATGGCTGCACTTGCGTTGCAGAAAGTCAAGGGACGTATCAGTGCTATTTATGACGCAGCGATCTATATCGCCATAATGATCCCCGGAATTGTCATCGGCATCGCTACGTTGATCGCGCTGGTCACAGCGTTTAAATTTTTGAACCCGGTGCTGGAGAACTTTTGGCCAAGGTTCTTGGGCGACGCGCCGCACCTAAATATGGGCTACGCGTCTGTGATTGCGTCCCATACTATGTTCACTATGGCACTTGTTATTGTGATAGTCCGGGCTCGAATCAGCGGTATGGATCGTGCTCTGATCGAAGCTTCGGCGGATCTCTATGCGACACCTTGGCGGACTTTCTGGCAAGTGACACTGCCGCAGATTTTTCCAGCCATCCTGGCCGGATTTTTACTTAGCTTTACCTTCAGCTTTGATGATTTCATTATCGCTTTCTTCGTTGCCGGAACCGAGACTACCTTGCCGCTTTACGTTTTTTCATCAATACGACGCGGCGTAACTCCGGAAATCAATGCGATAGGAACAATGGTATTAACGGTATCACTAACGTTGTTGATTACAGCTCAGTTTCTGTTACGTGGCCGCGGCTCTCAGTCAAGTACACAATAGTATAGATGGCGATCGATGTAATCCCCGACCAGTTCCTTCGTGTTGTCGTACCACTTGGATTCGTACTCTTCCCCGTAGGCGTTCTGGGTGTAGGTTTTCAAGTGCAGGAAGTAGGCGCCGACCGGGCCGTACCACGTTCTTCCCATGCCCTCACCCACTGCGCGGGGCTTATAGATGTGCGAGGCACCGCCGGCGCATACGATAACGGCCTTGGCGCGGAATACGTAGAAATCCCCAGTCCGAACGTTGAAGCCGACAGCGCCGCCACGGGCTTGAAGAACATGTGTGAGAACTTGGACCACGGAATACCGGCGACCAGCACGGTCGTGGCGAAGACATACAAACCGAAGAACAAGAGCGAGAGAATGAACAGGTCGGCACGCACAACGCGGAACTGAGAATTGCCCTCGGCGGCGACATCGACCCGAATGACGAACCAGAACCAGTAACCGCCCGCGCAAACCATCAGAGCCCCGAGGTGCCACCGCACCGGCAAAATGGTCGGTGCGGGGGTAGCCGAAGTCGGGTATCCGAACACCATGATGGCGGTCGTGATGACATACGCCAGAAAGCCGTACATGGTCAGGAGATGGGAGGCTCTGCGGCGCGGGTTGCAGACCACCCGGGTACCGAAGATTTCGTAATCGAATGGATCGTGTATATGGCCGTGGATCCATAGCGCTACACGATGGCTACCCACCAGTTCCTCAAGATTGCTGGCGAATGCCGGAGTCAGGAGGTCTTGGGCAAACCGTTGCGACACTTGAGCGTGTGATGGCCTTATTGATGAAAATGAGCGGCATCACTGCGTACAACTCCGCATGACGCTCGGGCTGATACTTCCGTCTGCTTTACCCGATAGACCATACGACTCCTTTTCAGCCGGAATACGCACTCCACTGCATCCACATGGCACCAGAATTTCTTGCAGCAATCTGGGCATAAATCAGCGAGATGGCTCTTGGTTGCCCTAACCGGACATAAGAGTTGTAATCTGAGGAAAGTAAAACCCAACAATGAGGCTGGATTGATACTGGGCAACAATCCTGTATAAATTGAGCGTTGACTCTGAGCCGACTTGCGAAACCTAAACCGGACAGGCCAAGGCCCATAAGCAGCCGGGTGGTGAGATCGAAAATCGCGTTCCGCTTTTGGGCCACTATCGCATCACTGACAACAGCATAGATGGCGACAGTTCGAGACTGCCGATATAGAATATATTGACCGAATCAACAATTAGAGAAGCATCGTGGAAGAACTCGAAGCTTGGCTGGAGCGTGTTTATGCCGCTGGAGGAGACCGGGCCACCCTTGACGGCTTATACGATGAGTGGGCGAAAGACTATGATCGACATCTGTGGTCCAGTGGCAATCCGTATATCGCCATCGCCGTTGGAATGGCGGGCAGATACATTAGGGATTACAACGCTCGTATCCTCGACGTGGGTTGCGGTACCGGTAACATGGGCCAGGTCATGTACCAAATGGGCTTCAATGATTTGGAAGGTCTCGACCCTTCTGCGGGTATGCTGGCGGTCGCCGACCGTAAGGGAGTCTATAAAAATCTACATGCGCTCTATCTGGCCGGTGACATAAATCTGCCTGAAAAAAGTTATGACGCCGTGGTCGCTGCGGGTGTGTTAACACATGGTCACGCACCGCCTGAGTCGCTGGACGGTATTCTAAGCGTGACCCGACCCGGTGGTGTGATCATATTCTCTTTGTCCGAGATCGCCAATAACGAGCATGGTTTCGCTGAGAAGATTGCGCAGCTCGACACCAAAGGTGCCTGGAAAGAGCTGGATCGTTCTCGGCTTTTTCGAACCTATCCCTTCTCGGAGAAAGAAGCACATATTCGCCATTGGGTATATGTCTACCAAAGAACCTGAAGCCTTTGGCGCAGAAAAGCATTTCGTCAATCCACCACTTCGAACAGGGCGATCGGTCTTGTTACACATCAACCCATTCATGCGAACATCTCCAACGAGTATTTCTGAGAAGTTCGATCCCGAGGATTTTTGCAGCATCCTATCCTGTTTTTCGCTCCCGTGACGCAGCAGATTCCTCGCAAAAATATGGAGATTTACTGACTGCTTTTAGTTGCATCGGAGACATTCAATTTCCGCAGTGCTGCACTGGACCACAGACTCAAGTAAAAGGCGCGGCGACGAATGCTGTCCACACAGGCAATTATTCTTTTCATCTCGGTAGCATTACCCATAGAAATGTTGCTATGAGTTGCCGCTTTATGAAGGTAACGGCCCAATTTTTAAATCCCGATACTGTGGGATTCCTCACATAAAGCATGACATTTTGATGACCCAATACAACCTAGATATTTCTATCTATATTCACTGAGAATTTGGAGAATCACTGTGGCAAACGAAAAACAAAACGGCATTTCGGTGCGTACCTACGCCAAGGCCAAAATGGGTATGGGCGTTGACTTAGGGCCGTTGAGTCTCTTACCGGGCGATTGGAAAGGTTCTGGTACTGGATGGAATATGATCGCCTTACCTTTCAAGGACGCTCCCGCAGGAACAGCGCCTTTTCGCATCTTGATGAATCAATACGATGAGGATTTGAAATTCACATTCGTAGACGACAAAGTTCCAAATCGTGGTGTTGCGGTTGACCAAGAAGTTGCAACTCTTGACTACCAGCAGTCTATCACACAGCAAATCGCAGAAGACTTTCCTGCGAGTACGGTGGCAGGGCCCGCAGGACATGCAATCCACCATGAACCCGGACTCTGGATTCACGTGAAAAATCATCAAACCGAGGATATCAATGTGGCTCGCCTTGCTTCAGTTCCTCACGGCAATTCTCTGTTGGCACTGGGACATAGTTCAGAGCAGGGTGGGATGCCGGACATCCCGCCAATAAATGCTCTTCCTATTGGTCGTTTCGAGGATCTGGCAACACCTGGTTACGATTTCAATGATGATCCGTATTTGGAGCCATACAAACACTACATCCAAAATCCTTTTATGGGAAATGTCGTTGTTGCCGGGTTTCCTGGGTTCAATCCACGGGATATGAATGAAATTCTCAGATTCGCCAACCAGGGTGTGGGCATTAAGCGGACTACCACATTGACTGTCGATACAAAACGCGAAGATGCAGGCGTTGTGAACATGCCATTTGTCGTGAAAGAAGCGGAACCGGTGAGTATGAAATCGACATTCTGGATTCAGGAGTTGAACGAAAAAGCGCCTGACGGGTACCCCAAACTCCGTATGCAATACTCTCAAGTCGTAATGCTGGATTTCTTCCGACCGCGCGAGGATCAATTGCCCGGAAGAGCACAATGGCCGCACGTCAGTATAAATACACTTGAGAAAGTCTATTACTGATCTTTAGTAAGTGATCGACCCAGAAAAAGGCCCCCGGCTCATGGTTAAACTCATGGGCCGGGACTGCTGTCTTTAGGATTGACTTCTCAAGCCACCACGGTCTGATATACGCCAATGATGGTGGCGACGCGGGCCTGGTCCCGAACGCCTTTTAAACTCGGTCACCAGGCTTTAATCTTCAGCCTTACTCCAGGGTAAGTCTTGATTAAATCCCATATTTGTTGATATCTCCCGGATTCTTGCTAATCACAAAGTCTGGCTCGTTTGCACTCATTAGCTTTGAACACACAAATGGCTGAGTTTGTTTCGATCCTCAAATCCTCGGAGTTTCAAAATGAATTTCGGTCGTTCATCGGCCGAACCCTGTAAACTCTCGATGCAGCATGACTCTTGCTACATCGTATGCATTTTATGACCGCTTATAATTGCGTCAGAGACATCCACCTAGGCAGTGATGCAGTACACCACCACAACCTTAAAGCAGTCCACCACTACCTGATCAAATAATTAACGAGAAGGCTCTTTATTGCCCTACCCGGAAGATCAAGTTGATTTTGACCTCTAGGCGAATGCAAACGCGTTACGCCGAATACATCCAAGTGCAGAAGCGCAACCGAAAATAAGGACAACTAAGACAAAATAACAGCTAATATCTATCGTCTCGCCCATGTTTGGCACAATTATTACAGAGCACAGGAAACGTAATGCTAAGAATAATATCTTTATCTGCAGCCGTACTACTATTGGTTGTGTTTCACCCCGCCTATAGCGAGGAGACCGCTGGTAGTACACTGCAGGGAAAAGTGGCGTCCGAAAGCGACCCTCGTCAACTGGTTTCGATGCCTGAGCAGGCACGCCAGTTGATGCGACGAGATATGTTGGACCACCTTTCTGCATTGAATGAGATCGTTGCTTATCTAGCTGATAACAATCTTGATGCAGTTGCCGAGGTAGCAGAAATCAGAATGGGTAAAAGTGCAATGGGAAAGCATCGCGCAACAGGTATGGAACCGGGCAAATTTATGCCTCCTGCAATGCGAAACTTAGGATGGGGTATGCATGAATCCGCAAGCGAGCTTTCCCGGTTGGCGAAAGAGGGTGATTTGAAGGGTGTATTTGCTGCTTTGCAAAAAGTGACCGCCTCTTGTGTGGCATGTCACTACAGCTATCGCACACGTTAATCGGTGACGTGGTGGAGTAAAGTTGAGAAAGTGCATTTGATTGGCTGTAGCTTGCCCTTTATGCTGCCGTTCGCTGTTCACAGATGAACTACCGGAACCGGCCATAAAGAAAATTGGAGTCAGATTATATTTCTTGAGAAAATTGGGGTCATGAAAATTATGATCTGGCCCCGTTTTTGAAATTTTCGTTTCTGATTTCGAGCGCCTAAGGCTAAAAGCCGCCAGTCAGCCAGCATCATCAGATGTCCGGTTCAGACGGGTCGCGTATCTAACAGATTGTCGCCGGCTCCCACCGAGCTCGAACCGCAAATCGATTCAACCAGAGAAATGCCAGAGGTGGGGTTTAGAGCGAATGCAAGTAAGGCGCATCCACCGAGGGCGTATTGGTTCGACACTTACATGCCCCTCACCACGGCGTGGCCAGCATTCAAAGTGCGCCTTTTTGCCTGACAACGGATTATTGGCGTCGAGAATTTAGCGTATTGGTAAACCAAAGATAGCCGTCGTACCGACCATCAAGCACCAACACAAATAACATGGTCTGTTGGGTGCTCTCGTTAAGCGTTCCGGCCTCGTAGTAATAGGCCAACATCTCTCTTGGCGTATCACCCGCAGGCGAGAGGTATCTGCCAAACCCATAAGGTTCTCCCAGGGCAGCTCTAATGTCCTTCTCGGTAGACTCGCCAACCCGTAGAGAGGTTTCAAGCGCACGTGTATCGGGTAGCCGGCCAGTCGTATACCTCGCACCAAGTCCGCAGCCGGCGGTTAGGATGAGAGTAAACACCAGCAATGTTACCGCACCGCTTCGCATCAAGCGATACGACGAGCTCGCATTGCACCTACTTCGATTGTTCGACAATTGTCGGTTTCTCATTAACGCGTCAACCTTGCTTCACATGACTATGTTCGTGCTTACGACTCCTTTCTTGGTGTGAGGCCCCTCAAGTCGAACCAAAGATATCCATCGTAGGCCTGTCGCTCGAAGAAAACGACCAACAGGAACATCCCTACTTTTCGATTTGTAACGTTCAAGTACTCATAAGACCATGTCGTTCGAATACCGGGATAGTCAGGCATTCTGGCTTGCCCCTTACCCTGCGGATCGCCCAGCGTCCTGCGCACATCATCCATGTTCGATTCGCCGATGCGAAGCTCCGTCAATCTGGTTACCGGTGGAACTTTCCCGAGTTTCGAGGATTGTGCCCATGCGCCTCCACAGATCAAAGCTACGAGAAAAGCCACCACGCCGGTTTTTAACATTGCACGCAATATTTTCCCTCTTTGTTTGATTAATCTTCTGCTTGACTATTCTTCCTTGAAACGGGCCTTCACTGGCCCGCCATGGGAGTTCCACCAGTAGCCATCGAACCTGCCGTCCACAAAGAAAACCATCAGAAGCTGTTGATCTATGTGTATGCGTGCGGTCGTGCCTTCTAATCCAACAATCGACCAGCCACTCTCTCCGTATACCCAAAGTTCTCTGGGCCTGTCTGGCTCCAATCCGCTAAGTGCACCGCCTTCCCCAATCGGTTTTCCAAGCAGTTGCTCAACGTCCACTTTCGTGGAAACCCCTTTCGTGAGCTGGGTTTCCAATAGCTCAATGTTAGGCATAAATCCGACGCGTTCGCCTGTTGACGGAGCAGTTGCACAACCAGCTAAGGTAGCTAGAAAAAGAGTGAGAAACGCGAGCTTGAGCACGGTTGTCATCTGAGTCTTGGGTTTATGTATACGTGGTGAGACAGTGCATGCAGCTGGTAATCAAATCGCCCACATATTAAAATAATCGCATAGCTAGATGGCTTCCTACTTGATCCGCAGCAACATTGCGAGGGGCAAGGGCACGAAGCTTCACTCTGAGCAACATTTCCCGAAGAGGTACCTCATAATTTTCCGCCAGTGGCTCATGGTGTCCCCCGCGGCAGTGATTTCCATGATTCTTTGGACTGTTCCCGTGCACACGGCCGAGATGCCGCAGAAGGCCCCCCTCGTCTCGATTCAGACAGCGCAAGCCCCGTCCGACAAACAAATCCAAGAAACGCAGGACTGGGAAGCTCCGTCTCTAGGCTCCCACACATATAAGGAGCGGGTGAACTATGTTAGAGAACTAGTCCACGACCAGGAACGTCTTGCGCTGGTATCACACAGGCTAGCGACTGGTGTCGTAGAACTGTGCGGCGAGAGGTTGAAATATACAACAGGCGCTTTTCTTTTCGATTGGGATCTTACGTCTAACGAGTGGGTAGACGCGGCGAACGATGCGATCGGCATAAATTTGCATCTCCCCGGGATCGAGGTTCTTATTATGGTCCCAGAGTCGCCTGCAGAACAGGCCGGCCTCCAGGTCGGGGATCGAATTGTAAGGCTCGGTAAATGGCGAGTACCGGCGAGGCGGGGTGCATTTACAGCGTTCCACCGACGGCTGAACGAATTGTTGGAACAAGGGAGCGCGCCCATCGAACTAGGAATCCAGCGGGACAGCAAATTTCTTACGGTGGTTGTCACTCCGGTACAGAGTTGCGACTATCCAGCAATCCTATTGGAAAACGATGATATAAATGCATTAACGGACGGAGGAAAAATCGGCGTAAACAGAGGTGTCATGAAGTTTGTCAAGGATGACGACGAGCTTGCAATAATTGTTGCCCACGAACTTGCGCATATCGTGCTTGGCCATGTCGAAGAGGCAAGAAAAAACACGCTCTCGGGTCGATTCGTAGGCTCAGTTTTCGATATTCTGTTGGCCGCCGCAACCGGTGTATATACCAACGTGGGTATGCATGTCGGCTCACACATAGGCGCCCTTGCCTACAGTAAGGAGTCCGAGGCTGAGGCGGATTACATGGGCAGCTACATGGCCGCCATCGCGGGCTATGACTTTTCGAGCGGGCCTGGCTTGATGCAACGTCTCGAAAGTGTCAGCGAGAAAGCTGCTGAGTACAGCCTAACGCATCCGATGGCATCCGAACGAAGAGAGTCCGCTGAGAAGACTGCGAAGGAGATACAGCAAAAGATTGACGCACAAATACCGCTGTTCCCGGAGTGGAAAAACTAAGCAGCACAAAATTGACATAGCTTGAGGGATAGAGCGGGTTGCCCCTGCTATTAAAACAGTTCTTTTAGAACGGCTGCCTGTTGGGCAGTGTTTGGGGCTGTTTCTTGTCGAATAGTCCGCGGAAGCCCGCTGTCGACCAGATAACTGGTATGACTTCTAGATCGCTTCTTGCTCCGGCTGACCGGTAGCGCTAGTTCCTTGGCTAGAATCGCATGGCTGCTTTAGCTGTTGCGCGTACCTTCGAGGAACTTGCCGCAAGCGGTTGTTCAGGGTCGTTAATAAGCCGTCGGCCCGACTACCCCGAAATGTCCGCAACGGTTCCTTTTCTTACTTTTCATAATCTCGGTTACTACGGCCAGACGCATCATGATTTCCATATCATCCAAGGTTGAGGTGTCGATATTGTGAAGGGATTGAAGTCGTTCCCTGACTACAGCAATGATTTCCTTTTGCTCGGCTGTGAGAAATTCAAGTTCTGAAGTGTCTGGGGGCATGTGTGAATAATAGTTTGTATTACGGGTGATTTCTTCACCAAAATAGGTGAAGACACGATCAAAGAGGCTCGTTACACTGCATCCATGAAACAGAACGACCATCGCTCCGCTCTCAATCCTCCAGATCATATAGTTGCCCGGCGGTCCGACTGGTTAAAGAACGGTGAATACACCGGCTCCTTACAGGAAATGGACCAGGCTTACCTGGAGTCCAAGGGCTACGACAACTGGTCAGACTATGTTTTATATCTCGGCTTTGATGGACACTTCAACGAACAGAAACGAAAGTTCTGGGCGTTTTTCTCGAAAACTTATCTTGTGCGAGCGACTCTCATTCAACGAGTGGTGCATTATTTCACGACGACTCAATTTGGAATTTGGTACATCCAGAAGGATCTAGGGATGAAGGGTAGGACTGCGGCGTGAACTGGATGGTATTGTTATCTTGACGATGCACCGTTATTTTTTGTTGGCTCTGCTTTACGCAAGTACTCTTTTGTGCGTACAAGTTGCCAATGCTGAAGTTTACAAATGGGTTGACGAACAAGGACAAGTTCATTACACCGATCAACCTGTAGGAATTACGGGTAACGCAAGTGCGGTTGACCTCCCGATAAATACCTACGCCGCACCGCAAACATTTGATTCGGTATTTAATACTTCAGGGGTCGTTATGTATAGTGCCAGTTGGTGCACGGTGTGCAAGAAAGCTAAAAAGTATTTCCGGGAAAGAGGAATTTCATATACCGAGTACGACATCGAGAAGAGTGCAAAGGGAAGGCGTGAATACGATAAATTGGGAGCGCGAGGCGTTCCTGTAATACTGGTAGGCAACAAACGATTGAACGGTTTTACGGAAGAAGCATTTAATAAAATCTATTTCAAGAAGTGAAAGAATTGTCTCGCCAATTTACCATGAGTTGTTGTTAATTTACCTTGGCAAAAAGCGCAGACATTCCACGAGAGAGGAACAAAACTATCCGCCAAGAATTATTGAAATTACTTGACGGGAACACAATCTCAATTGGGACAATATCTAAGGAGCTGGGTGAGTCTGAAAAGGATCTATACGGCTATCTGTCCCAACTCAACGAAACGAAACGACTACGCATTATTCCTGCGGAATGTTTGAAGTGTGGTTACAAATACGAGCGTCGCAAAAAGATCAAAAAACCATCAAAATGCCCAGTATGCAAAAGCACTCACATCAAGCAACCGGAATACACTTTAAGGAACTAAAATCGTATCGACGGGATTGCTTGCAGGACGTCGGCGTTGGCTGTGGTAGCAGTGAGATAGGCGACCACAAAAACAATCTCACTATTATGCGGAAATGTAATGATGGATAGTTTAGGTCGAATTATGGAGGTTGACTGATTCGGATACTATGAAAGGCAGTCGTTTAAGCAATCCGCAAGTTCCCTTGTAAATTCTATACAGTAAGGTTAAACAACGGTTAATTATTCAAAAAGGGAGGAAAATCATGCCACCGTCAAATCCAGATGAATTACATAACACTTTCGTATCCATTTGCCAACAATTTGAAAAATCATTCAATCAAGGCGATGCTGCGGGCCTAGCATCACTCTACTCAGAGGATGCGAAAATCCTACCACCCAATATGGATATTGTTGAGGGAAAGAACACGATCCAGACATATTGGCAAGGTGCTTTGGATATGGGCATCAAGTCATTCAGAGGTGAAATGATTGAGTCGGATTCTTCTGGTAGTTTGGGTTATTTTGTCGGTAAATATAAACTTTATAACAGTGATAATCAGGAAATTGACCAAGGTAAGTGGATATCTGTTTTAAATAGTATTGACGGAAAATGGATCATCCACCGCGATATTTATAATACCAGCATACCTTTAGAAGAGACCTAGGGTGCTAATAACGTATACAAAAACCAGTGATACCTACCGTCATACGTAGAAGTTCAGAACCGACCTGACAGTTACCTATTATGAGGAGTTGACTGACAGGAGAAATCTAGTTCACGTACTTCTTCTTTCAATCGACTGGTGTTGACTGCGATGTCAGTTATACGGTCCACCGCGCTATCGACACGTGCTGCTAGAGACTTCAACGCTCCGCCAAATACGCACAGTGGTTCGGGCCTATGGAGGAACGTAGATGAAGTCGAATACGCCACTCTGGAATGGGTCGACTGGTTCAATAACCACCGGCTGCTGGAGCCTATCGGCAATGTGCCACCAGGAAAGTTGGAAATGGCGTATTATCGCCAACGGGAAGAGTCAGCTATGGCAGCTTGACTCAAACTAAACAGTCTCCGGAATTCTCGGGACGGTTCAGTCCGCAAGATCGGAAAGAACTTCTGTTCCCGACCCAAGCCGGTCCTTTGCGGTTCCTCCTTGCAGCCATTTCCATATGGAGTTACTGTCGCAGAAAACAGCATCAAGTAAGACAGAAAGGGGAAAGAGCCATGAAGAAAACACTGAATATACTGTTCGCATTCGTGTGTGCCATCGCCATGGCGGCGGGAGTGCAGGCGCAGGATCAAGATCCGGTTGGACTGACACCCACACCGGCAGATGCCGCCGGCATCGACAAAAGACCAAACTACTCACCCTATGCCGGACGGCACTTTCCCACGCAGGTATATTGGGGTGACACCCACGTTCACACCCAGAATTCGCTGGATGCCCGCGGCTTCGGCGCGACGATCGGACCGGAAGAAGCTTTCCGACTGGCTCGAGGCGAAGAAGTGATCTCGTCGCACGGTGAGCCGGTGAAGCTGCGCCGACCGCTGGATTGGCTGGTCGTCGCAGACCACTCCGACGGCATGGGGGCTATGGTGGAAGTTTTTGCCGGCAACCCGAAGCTGCTGAAGGATCCGACCGTCCGCGAATGGTACAACGCTTTTTCCAAGGGAGGTGACGCGGCCTTCCAGGCAACAATGAATGTGATCAACTCCTTCTCGCAAGGTAAGATCCCCGAGGCGCTCAAGGACAGGGATTTTATCCAAACCGTGTGGGACCGCTACATCGAAATAGCCGAGGAATTCAACGATCCCGGCCGGTTTACCACGGTCATCGGCTACGAGTGGACCTCGACCGAAAACGGCAACAACCTGCATCGTAACGTGCTATATCGCGATGGCGGCGACCTTGCCCGTCGCATGTTGCCTTACACCGCCGCGGAGAGTTTCAACCCGGAGGATCTCTGGAAATGGATGGCGCGATTCGAGGAGAAGACCGATGGCCGGGTGCTTGCCCTCGCGCACAATGGCAACATGTCCAATGGCATCATGTTCCCGGTCGAGGTGAACCCGGCCGATGGCAAGCCCCTGACCGGCGATTACGCCAAGATGCGCGCCCGCTGGGAACCGCTCTACGAAGCCACCCAGATCAAGGGCGACGGAGAAGCCCACCCCTTGCTCTCGCCCAACGATGAGTTTGCCGACTTCGAGACACTTGCACTCGGTAACCTGAACCTGACGGTTGTGAAGACTGACGACATGATTCCGTATGAGTATGCGCGGGAGGCGCTGAAGAACGGACTTAAGCTCGAGGCCAAATTCGGGACGAATCCTTACAAGTTCGGTATGGTCGGTTCCTCGGATACCCACACAGCGCTTTCAGCCATGGAAGAGGAAAACTACTTTGGCAAGCACGCCGGGACTGAGCCGTCGCCCACCCGCATCGATCACCCCATGGCGGAGTTCCAAGGCCGTCGCTACGAAGGGTGGGCGATGTCCGCCTCCGGTTACGCCGGCGTCTGGGCCACGGAAAACACCCGCGAGGCTCTGTTTGATGCGATGCTCCGTAAGGAAGTCTACGCCTCGACGGGCCCCAAGATCCTCGTTCGTTTTTTTGGCGGTTGGGACTTCACCGAAGCGGATGCATCCAATCGACTGCCGGCAGAAATCGGTTACAGCAAGGGCGTGCCCATGGGTGGTGACCTTTACACGGCTGCCAAAGGCAAGTCCCCGACCTTCCTCGTCGCTGCGTTGAAGGACCCCTACAGCGGCAATCTGGACCGCATCCAGATCATCAAGGGCTGGCTGGACGCGTCCGGCAAGACGCACGAAAAAGTCTATGACGTGACCTGGGCCGATGCGGATCAGCGCGCGCCCGACGCCAGCGGCAAGGTCCCTCCCGTAGGCAACACGGTCGATGTGCCGAACGCCACGTGGACCAACACCATTGGTGAACCGGAGTTGATTAAGGTCTGGAAAGACCCCGAGTTCGACCCGAAGCTCAAGGCCTTCTACTACGCGCGTGTCATTGAGATCCCGACACCTCGATGGACGGCTTATGACGCCAAACGGTTTGGTTTGAAGGTTGGCAAGGAGGTGCCCATGACCCTGCAGGAACGGGCCTATACCTCACCGATCTGGTACACACCCTAAAATCGTAAAGAAATGAGGGAAGTAGAAACCCAGTCATCTGCCGGGTTTTTCCTATGGACTGACCGGTTGTGGCCGCTTACCGGCCACAACATTTCCCAAAATCTTAACGATTCTACGTCTGGAATATACTTCATTGCGGCCGGTCGTGTTTTTTAGCTGGGAACGGTAACTATCGACCTACCGCGTTGGCGTATTACCAAATATGGTTGCTGGGAGCAAAGACACCGTGGTATCGGGTGAGGTTGACTCTGGGCCGGGACACCAGGGCAACCAGACGGGAGATGAAGTCCAGGGGTTCGAAGATTACATGGGTCGTGCCATCGCGATACGCTGTCTTCAACTCATAGCGCTCCTTTATCGCGCCCGGAGCAGATTATTATCGTTGCTCTATTGGCTGGATTGTCGGCTTGCTATCGATGTCGTAAGCGTTAAACCGGCCGGACGCCAAGAAAGTGCATCCGGCCAGGTGCTTTACGGCTTTTTCGGGGTTTCGTACTGGACTTCTTTTTGAAACGATTTCCAGACTGTTTCGTATCCTACAAATCCCTTTTCATTCGGTTCCATCTGCCGGGTTTTGACATACTCGGATTCGCCCTCTGGCACCTTGGGGCGGGTTTTAGTTGGCTCGCTCATAGAATCACCGTCATTATCTGTTAAAGGATTTCGGAACTGTCACCATAGTTAGCAGGAACACTAACCATCACGATAGTGCAATTTTGCCATCTTCTTCAGCGAAAGAAAAATGCCGAACGCGACGACGTTTTCGGGTACTGCGTCTCTGTAGGAGCGTCCGGGAAAGCAATATCGAGTCACCTGGATACCGGCCCGATTTGCTGACGTCACCGGCTCACACCTGCAATAAATCCACAAGTTTCTGCGCTCTCCGCGTCCGCTCCACGGCCGCTGTTCGATAGCCGGCATAGTCCGTGTCGTCGAACAGCCTGGCGATCTTGTCGAACTCGACCACAGTGGTTTCGGCCATATCCAGATAATCCGACTCACCTGCAAGCGCGCACATCGCTGATGCCCGATTGGCCGAAACCATTGCCGATATCAACGGCACCGTATCGCAGGTGAGTATCTTCAAGGCTGCGTCGTAAATGGGGATCGAGGCCTCCAGAGAAGCGATGTCCTCTTCGTGTTCGCCCAAGGCCTGCATCGCTGCAGCCAGGTTGTTCTGCGTAATCGCCCATGCACACGGGTTCTTTCCCTGGGTACGTTCGCCCATCGCATTGCTATACGCCACCACGGACTGCTCCAGGGTGCGGGCGCCTCGACGATGCACGCCAAGCTGACACAATACCGTGCCCACGCTGCACATCGCGGCGGCCCAGTCCTCGGGCACCTCTTCCCTCGGCAACGAATTTACTGCCTGTTTTAACGACTCAAGGGCCTGCTTCAACATCCGTGGATCATCTTCAAGATGGCCGATGGTCTGCATCACGACACCAAGGTTGCACTTTGTCTGCGCCCATTCCAGCGGCATATCGTCCTGGGTACGTAGTTCCAGTGCCTGCTCGTAGGACAATGCGGCTTGCTCGAGAAAATGGACACTGCCACTGCGCTGACCGATAAAGCCCATGACATCACCGATATTGTGGTGGATGGCTGAAAGCCTCACCGGATCGTCCTCCCGATCCGTCATCATCTGCATGCCCTGAAACAGTTCGATGGACTGCCGGAAAACATGGGCCCCGCCGAGACGCAATTCCCTGCGATCCGCAGCGTCCTGGAGAGTTTGCTGAGAATTAGCCCACCCGATCAGCGTCGGCTTATTGGGCGCAAGCTCAAAAACCGTGTTTTCGAATCTGTCGATTGCCTGTGCCAGCGCGCCGTGTACGGGCGACTCCGGATCAAGCACCGCAAGCAACTGACGACCATTGTTCTGATATCGCCATTGAAACGAACCCCCGAGTCCTGGTGACAACAGTGTTTCCGCATACAGGTGGGACAACCCGACTCTCCGCGCTCAGAGCAAATCTAATCGAGAATGCTCTTGACCTTCTGGCCGGGACCGACGATGTCGCTGAGATCAGGTTCCGCGGCAACCGGTCCGCCATGGGCAATCTCCTCTTCTGTCGCATCGCGAACACCGAGTATCTCCAGCCGGAAAATCACTTCTCTACCGCAGAGCGGGTTATTGCCATCGATCGTTACGGTCTTGTCGTCGACGCGGGTAACGACGAAGGACCTGGTCTTGCCCTGCGCATTCTCCATCAGGATGGACATGCCGACTTCATGGTACTTGTCGGGCACGTTTTCGATCAGGTCGGTGACGACCAGCGATTCGTCTCGGGGGCCGAACAGCTTGTTGCAGTCGATCGGGACTTCGATGACGTCTCCCGGCAGCCTTCCCTCGAGCTCGGCGGTCACCTGTGGCGCCAGGACCTCATTGACCCCGTGCACGTAACCGATGGGGAATTCGACCTCGGTCAGGACGCTACTGGTTTTCGCATCGATGACCTTATAGGTCAACTCCACAAATTTTCCGGTACCGACTGGTTCTTCCATCGACATCTCGCTCATACACGAATACCGCGATTAATGGTCTGAAGTTGACGCACGGACGACATTGCAGTAACGGATCGCGATCGCTAGAAGATCGAAGCGCCGAAAATCTTGACTTCACCGTCCTGGTCATAGCCCAGGACCATCCGCCCAAGCCATTCTCCCTCTTTACTTGTGCTGCGCATCCGGTACAGGACCGTCACGTGTTTATTGCGGCGAATCAGGCCAAGATAGTCGTAATCGGGATCGAGACTCCTGGTCAATTCGCTTTTTGCAAATTGCTTGCCGATCTCCACCTCGTTGAGCCCGAACATCAGATCATAAGAAAAATTCCGGATGAATTTTCCGTATTCGCCTTCGTTGGAGTACTTGATCAGATCCTCCCACATCGAATGGGCGATCGCGAGAATCTCGTCTTCTGATTTGTCGATAATGTTCATTGGTGCCTCTGTGCAGGCAATCGGGTTCTCACCGGCGCCGAATAAAAAAAGATCAACAGGGCTATCTGTTGATCTTTGCGTTGCAAAAACCGGTGCGATCCCGGGAGCTTCGACACCTGGCAGAAGCTCCCGTTCGCTAGCGAAAATAATCAGGCCGCTTCTTCCTCATCCATCGAGACCAGGTGATAGCAGGGCGCTTTCTCCATGGTGTACTCACCGGTCTCCGGATCACGCCGTGAAACGGTAAGCACATGCCAGTTCGCGTCGTCGACCTTCATATAGTCGCCACGGTAGTAGTAACCGGGCCAACGGGTTTCTTTGCGGAACAGAGTGTGTTGAATGACGGCTTCGGAGGCCCTCTGGCGATGTTTTATTTCCCAGGCACGCAGCAGTTCGTGAATGTTTTCCGCTGCGACCTTTTCGAGATCTTCTTCCAGAAGCTTCATCTTCTTCAGACCAATGTTGAGCAACTTCTCATTGGTCATATAGCTGACTGTGACGCCCCCGGCGTACTCGTCCATCAGCTTCTGGAGGCGATCCAGCGCCTGACGTGCATTGATGTAGTTCGGGTTGACCGAACCCGCGGTTATCTCGTTGCGATATACCGTGTAGGTTTCAAGCGGCTTGTAGATTTCTTGTCTGCGGCGTTCGATCTGCTGCTCAGACACACTGATACCATCGGCCTTGCCGTCATCGATGTACCTGCAGGCCGATTTTGCCGCAATACGGCCTTCGGTGAAGGAACCGGACGAGAAGGCGTGCGGCGTACCCCCTACGGCATCACCAGCACCGAACAGGCCTTCGACGGTGGTCATACGGTTGTAGCCCCAGTAGTACTCGGGCGGAGAAACGTCTTCCGGGCCGGAACACCAGGCGCCGCATCCGGTAGCGTGCGAACCCATGACATAGGGCTCGGAGGTGGTCAGTTCCGGGTTCTCGTACTTCGGGTCTACATCGGTAGACGCCCACAACACAGCCTGACCGACGGTCATGCCGAGGAAGTTGTGCCAGCCGATTTCTTCGAGGTGCGGATCCTGGAACGCCTCCATGGTGACCATATGGATCGGACCGCGTCCGGCGAGAACCTCCTGGATCATGGCATGGTTACGCAGACAGGTCGGGATCGGCCGATGGGTACTATGCGAAAGCTCCGGGTCCAGATACTCCTTGCCGACTATCTCCTGCAGCGACGGCCACCATTTTGATTCGTACTCTTCGCCGACGCCGTTCTGGGTATAGGTCTTCAGATGCAGGAAGTAGGCGCCCACGGGACCGTAACCGTCCTTGAATCGGGCAAGCACGATGCGGTTTTCCATCTGGGTCATCTTGGCGCCGGCCTCAATCAGCAGACCATAGGCCGAACCCGACGACCACGGCGCATACCAGACGCGACCAGCACCTTCGCCGACGGAGCGTGGCTTGAATATGTTCGACGCGCCGCCAGCGGACACAATAACCGTCTTGGACTTGAATACATGGTAGTCGCCTGTACGCACGTTGAATCCCACAGCACCGGCGACGCGATTCTCTTTGGCATCGTCCATCAGCAGATGGGTGACGCAGATTCGGTTGAATACCTTGTCAGCCGACTTCTTCGCGGCTTCCGCGACGATCGGCTTGTAGGACTCACCATGGATCATAATCTGCCAGCGACCTTCACGCTGGTAGGTGCCGGTCTTCGGGTCGCGCATCAGTGGCAGACCCCATTCTTCGAACTGGTGCACGGCCGAATCGACATGACGCGCCATATCGAAAAGCAGGTCTTCGCGGACCATGCCCATCAGGTCGATTCGTGCATAGCGTACGTGGTCTTCCGGGTTGTTCTCCCCGAAACGGGTGCCCATGTAGCAGTTGATCGCGTACAGACCCTGCGCCACCGCGCCGGAACGGTCGATGTTCGCTTTTTCGGCGATGACGATCTTTTTGTCCTGGCCCCAGTACCTGGCCTCGAAAGCCGCACCTGTACCACCGAGGCCGGCGCCGCAGACCAGGATGTCGATGTTGTCTTCTACAACCGTTTTATACTTCATCAGTAGTACACCCCTTCCTTCATCTTCAGGCCGTTGGATTCGAGGGTGTGGACGTCGCCCTCATCGAAGCGGATGTATTTGGGTTCGTTGAACAACTGCTGACTGTCGCGTTGCTCCTGTGTAGGAGCTTCAACGTCGCGCAACTGGGGTGTGCCGCTACCCCAGGGTTTGGTGGTGATCGGCGCCAGCAGTTCCATATCTTTCTTTCCGTTGCGGAACTTTATGCGCCAGGCGATAACGCCTTTCTCCTCGTCACGCTTCACTCGCACCGAGTGTCCGAGCGGTGCGAAGTCCGCGTAGCCTCGAACGTCGATCGCCTGATGCGGGCATGCTTTCACGCATGAGTAGCACTCCCAGCACATGTTGGGTTCGATGTTGTAGGCGCGCCTGGTGACCGTGTCGATGTGCATGATGTCCGACGGGCAGATATCGACGCATGCGCCGCACCCATCACAACGAGTCATATATACAAATGTTGGCATTGTGAATTCTCCAGACTCTTGAAAGTCAATCAGTAGTGACGAGGGGATTCACGGCCGATACCGAGCCCCATATAAGGAGGATTGGTACCCATGTATTCCGGAATATCGGGGAATTTCGCCTGCACGGCAGGGTCCGTCAGATCGTAGTCATCGGGCAGGTTCTCTCTCGAACCATCTTCGATGGTGGTCTTTTTCTGGTATGCTGCGGCGGGCTTGAAGAACATGTGCGCGAATTTGGACCAGTAGACAGAGCCAAACAACACGGTCGAACTTGTTACGAACAGTACGAAAAACAGCCAGCCTGCGCCGATCTGCTGCGTGAACGACCACAGCAGTGCGAATGTTGCCATTGCGAGCAGCCCGACTATGAAAAGGTCGCCACGCCCGTTGAATCTGTACCACTTGACACCTTCGGCTGCGACGTCAACGCGGATATCGAACCAGAACCAGTAGCCTCCGAAGCACAGCATCGCAGCTCCGAGATGCCAAAGCAAAGTGACCAAGGCAGGTGCTGTCACGTCCGGAGTCGGATAGGAGAAGATCAGCACCGCACTCATGACGACGAAAATTATGAAGCCGTACATGGTGAAAAGGTGTGAGATCCGGCGGTGGGTGTTGTTGAACTCGGAGGACGTCAGTATTTCGTTGGTGACCGTATGAATGGCGAGGCCGGCTTTCTCACCACCGCTCAGTTGGCGCTTGGCGTCCTTTTCCGCCCGCTTGGCGTTTTCGAAGAAGTACTTCGCGCTCTGTTTGTGCATCATATCGAGAATGGTGCCGACGACGACCAGGATTATCATCAGGACCACATACCACTGCATCACCGCCGGTGACACGAATGCCGAAAGCTCGGCAAAGGGATTGTTTGTAAGCATTAAGCTGTTTTCCTCCGGCGTTGCTTATTGCAAGACGGGCCAATTTCAGCCGCTTGGATGCTTTGTTCGGAAACGGACGTCGGCCACGTTTGCACGCGGTTCGATGACCCGGCTGGTATCACGTAATCTAGGCTGCACAGCGGCGTGCACTGTCACCTTGTAGCAACTCCATACTAAAGCGCGCACATAGGCAAGACAAATCACTGAATTCTTCTTGCCCATAAATTCGGCTGATAGAGTATAAACCGAATAAAAGCCCTTTTTCTTGAAGTGAGCATTTATAGAGGAACCGTTTAAACCGTTTTTCGTCCTGGTTGAAGCGGATGCTTGCCCGATTCCGGCGCGCTTGCTGGTCTGTTTCCTGGGCTTATCCCCAGTCCGAAGCTTCATTTTCAGCCCGCATACCAAGCAACACTCTGCCGCCTCCCGTGGGACGTAGCAAGCTGACGACAATCCGGGACCTGTCGCGTCAGTCGGACAGGGCGCTTGTACGGCAGGCGTTTTCATATTCTAGTAAGTATTTTCTCGAAGACCCCGCCATCATCAGACAGATTCTGGACCATCTGCAATACCGGACCGAATCACCGCAACCCGCATCGCATCCGGCCCGCTCACCGCCGGCACACCCCCAACTTGATTGGCCTTGAATCCCGACCGACGCACGTCAGCGATGCCAATCAGGCCATCGTGCGGCCGCACTCGTGCTGGACGGCGACGAATGCTCAACAGAGGCGCTCTCGCACCCGTAAAAGACCTTTTCCGTGAGCCGCGCATCGAAAATTCTACCCGCCATGAACCTGTCAACCTGGCTCACGTGCCGTCCGTGAGCGCCTTGAGCACATTGCCGGTGAACGGCATAGCGATTATCCTGCCTATCCGTTCAGCCCATTGGCTTCATGGCCCTGCTGGATTTCATGAGCCTGTCCGGCATGCTGATCAAGAACGCTATCGTACTGATCGACGAGATCGAGATCCAGAAGCCGCAGGCCGACAGTCCCTACCAGGCGGTAGTGGAATCCGGCGTGAGCCGGCTGCGGCCGGCGTCGATGGCGGCATTGACCACCGCGCTCGGCATGATTCCGCTGCTGTTCGATGCCTTCTTCATCGCCATGGCGGTGACCATCATCTTCGGCCTGATCATCGCCACCGTACTGACCCTGGTGGTCATCCCCGTGTTCTACGCCGTCTTGTTCAAGATCCCTGCGCCTGCGAAAAATTAAGCGAACTGTACTTTGTGAATCAGTGGTTCGAATGGAGCATTGAACGGCCAATTTTTAGAAGTGCGGGGGGGGTAGAAGAGACCAGGTGAGGGCTGTCAGGGTAATCATCAGAACAATTCCCAGGGGGCCGGAATGAGGAAAAGACCGATATCCGATCCATAGCGGGCTGGCCTTGTAGATGACGAAAGATCGCGGGAGTTCGACAGCGACCACACCGGCGGCGTGCACCGCGATCGGCAGCCACAGGGATTGGCCGCCGGCAACATACGCGGAACCCAGTACGATACCGACGAAGAACAACCCGATGGCCGGCTGCAGCGGGGGTTTTCGACTCGAATCACGGCGACGCACGAAGTGAACGGAGGAAAATATTATGGACGACAAAACGATTGCAACAAACGTTCCCCACGGACCATCCAACCAGTTCAGCAACGCATGAAGAATGACACCACGAAAAACCGCTTCTTCCATCGTAGCGAGAGGTATGGGTGTGAGAAAACAACTGATCACGCGCCTGATTGTCTTGGATTTTGAATACAACATGGAGACTTTAATTGCGCCCGCCAAGTAATACACACCGTAGATCAGTGCAAACCCGACAACGCATGTCGTGCATAGTATGCCCATTGCCTCTATCGGTGCGGGTAGTCGAAACGCTTGCAGGTAGAAATCTACAGGACTGACGCCAATAAGCAGCGGATAGCCAATGATGATCAACAGCCAGTATGTCTGGACCATCACTTTCATTGGATAGACTACCGCCGGAGCTTTAGTGTAGTAGCGCAATGGCGGCGCGAGTTTTTCCCCGCTCAAGAGAAGCAGGATACTTTGCACTCCCCAGAGTAGGGCAATGCCCGCCACGACCAGGATACTAATCGCCATCATGGAATTCATTACTTAGCGCCATCTCCTGCTCCACGTTGCCAAACTCCGGACCAGTGTCGATCCAGCCAGAACTGCCAGCTCCCGGGAAACTGGCGTAAATATTCCGAGAACAAATCACACCAGTGTTGCATGCCTGTGGTCATGGTCCGTGCCCGATCACCTGCGCGTGAGTACTCCTCGATCTCACGGCAATGGATTAACACCCGGTCATCCTCCCATTGCAGAAACGCGCTAACCACTGGCGCTCCGGTTACCATTGACAGGCTGACTATGCCCGGCCGCAGGTTGACACCGTGCCCGAGCAGATTGACCTTGACCCCATCGCTGGGCCCCGCCAACAGATCCGGGGTGATGACAAGAATATTCCCCTCCTTTAGCGTACGGGTGCATACGCGCATATCTGATGCAACGTTTCCCCGGCGCGGTCGGAAAATGACCTTACACTGTCCCGCGGTGTTGTAGTAATGCATCTTCACACGCATATGTGGCTCGTATTTGCTCTCCCTTACAAGTCCGACTGTGGGATATTTGCGCGCCATGATGGCGGCTGTTAATTCATGGGCAATCAAATGAGGCACAGCGAAAATGACGCCTTTACCCCGGCTCAACGCTTCCTCCAGAATAACCTCACTATCGTCGAAAACCATCCAGTCCAATAACCCAGAATCAACAACCCCACGGTGATATATCTGTCCCGCATGGGAAATCCACATTCCGAGCTTGTGGAAGTAATCCGCGGACGCGTTCGCGGGCACGTTGCCCGGCCCCAACGCAAGTTCCATGTTTTTCTCGACACGACGGCGTAGCGGCGCAACTGAGTTGAGGAGTAATTGAATGGTGTTTGCCGTGGCCTTTGTCCGACTCACGGGAATTAACCGGCCGAGGTCGATGACCCGATGGATTGTTCCATACTTTAGAACGGTTCCGATTCGACGTAGAGGGCGTGGCATCGATTACATCTCCGTCACGACGAAGGCCAATAGTTCAAAGAGGGATCCCTAAAACAAGTACATGCTGACACTTTGTATTATTTTCCTTCCTGCTGCACTATAGACCCTTGACGGATTTGAGTAACATGGTCGTATCGAGCCGGCTTTTTCTTTGCTCCACAATCTTGACTGGCAGATTGTGCCGATCCGGCGCTAACCAAAAAGTCAGCTTCCGGTCCGGCCGTTCGAAACGAACTTGTTCGATCTTAACCGTATCGAACTCCCCCAAGGCCGTCTTTACCCGTTCCCTGGATACGCCCAGATTATCGAATTTCCGTACTTTGGTTCCCCCCACGATGTGCAGCACTCTGTTCTCGAACGCGGAGGCTCCGCCTGCAATCAAAGCAAATGGTACGCTGCAGTTGTCCACGATATAGCCGTCGGATATGGTTATTTTTTCGCCATTACTGAACTCCACAGCTCTTTCGTCCCAGTTGAATCCCACTTTGCGATCGAAGGCATCCTGCCCTTCGCGCACTATTCTATAGCTTTCCGGCGTTACCACGTTATTGTCGACTGTAAACCGGCAATACTCACGGACGGTGCCGCCAAGCAGAATGGATGCCATTCCTTCTGTGTGGGTTTCAGCAGTTGCTTCATAATAGTCCTCCAGTTTTATGAGTTTGCTGCTCAAGCCGCCCAGTTCCGCGGCGCCGAGGGTCACTTCGTACTCCAGTTCAATTATGTCGGGCAAAGATTGCGCCGCTGCATTGTGCTGAATCGCAAACGTATAGAAAAGGCAAATTACCACTTTAATGACCAAAGTGTTTACTTGCGGGAGAGGGTTCATTGCGTGATGGGTTTATGACGATGGAGACAAGGCGATAGCACGGCTATCCAGTAATACTCACCCATTAGCTATTTTCCAACGATTTTCGGCGAACCAGCGTAGAGCTTTGGAGAGTATCTCTTGTTCCACTTCTTGCACCATTTTCTTCAGGGCCCAGGGATGCGAGATGGATGGGGTTGTTCAATCACTCGACGGATACGTAGCATAATCGCTATGCCTGTGGTCAGCAACCGCTCGCACAGGGTGCGTTGGCCAGTTTGACAGGTCAATTGAGTACTGAATATTTTTCGCACCCACCTGGCAGCGGGCCTACGATTCTAAGTTTTCGGGTTCTCGATGCAGGACACGGTGGAAAAGATGAATTCGGCGACTTGATTATCGAGGCCCGTGCCTCAGCTTCCGATAGACCTCGATGTGTACCGGCTCAGCGGCTCCCGTTTATTGTTACCACGCAACCTTGCGCCGATCCTTCTTCGCCTCCTCGGAATCCATCGCCGGGTCGGTCCGGGACTCCATGGCGAATTGGTATTCAAGCCGCGATGGGGAGCTGATAGAGCCCTCGGCAGTGAGTCTGCCAACGGAAATTGTTTAACTCGATCGGCAATTTCGAGTTACCTCCACTGA
>Ga0209456_10000032_pt1 | contig 65123 bp, 69 predicted proteins | sample COG_11_FD_184755 | JGI IMG/M metagenome (GOLD analysis project Ga0209456, IMG submission 184755) | Pelagic marine sediment microbial communities from the LTER site Helgoland, North Sea, for post-phytoplankton bloom and carbon turnover... | ecosystem: Environmental > Aquatic > Marine > Neritic...
TTATCTCTTCTTGTTCTGGATATTTTCCTTTTAGGATGTGCCATTTTGTAATCTATTTATCCGTTAGTAATTTTTTTAATGCCTCCCATCTGGGATCTATTTTATTTTTGTCTTTCTTATTCTCTTTTGGTTGCAATTCTTCAAGCCTTTTAAGTGCTTCTGAATTTAATGTGCCGTCTAATACTCCCGGATGTATACGTTTTGAGGGTACTGACAGTACTATCATTTCGTAAACGTATTGCGCAATATTAATCTGATGTTCTCCGTGTGGAATAATGAGTATTTCATCATCCTCGTCATTGTAAACGTCCCCAAACTTTACTAAAAGTTTCAAAGAAGCTTCTATATTTTGATCAAAAGGTTCGTTGGTAAGATCACAATTGAGATTTACCGTACCCTTAGTCTTCATTTCAAGCTCAAGAACTGTTGACATCCTGTCTAATACAATGTGTAGCTTAATCGCCGTATCATTAAATTCATGGTAATCAAAAGATTCAAAGAACGTATTGTCTATTTGATATTCAAACTTGTGCTTCCCTTGTTTTAATCCTGCAAAAGGAATACAGTATTCCTTATTCTTCATCTCGTTATACACTAGTTTAAGGCGTGCAAAGATACTTTTTTTTTCTAAAACCCCAATTAAAAAGGAAATATATTTACCAGGAATTATGCTATAAACTACTAGAGTTATATCAATATCATGCTCGTTTTATTTTCTGTTTTTGCAATGGATTTTTCATGAGTTTTTGAAACTCCTTTCTTTTCCTGAAAATATTTATTGCCATAAAAACTGCTTCTTTAAACGAACCCGGATCAGCTTCACCTTTACCAGCTATTTCGTATGCCGTGCCATGATCTGGAGATGTGCGCACTTTTGACAGCCCTGCAGTAAAGTTTACCCCCTTTCCAAAAGAGAGGGTTTTAAAGGGGATTAAACCCTGATCGTGATAAGCTGCAAGAATTGCATCAAAATTCTTATATCCTTCAGATCCAAAAAAACTGTCTGCTGCATACGGGCCGTATACTAAGTGCCCCTCATCCGATAATTCACGAATTACCGGTTTTAATACTTCATCATCCTCTTTCCCAATGACCCCGTTGTCTCCACTATGGGGATTAATCCCCAAAAGGGCAATTTTTGGTTTACGGATGCCAAAATCCATTGTTAAGGTATCTTCCATAATCCGGATTTTATTGCGTATAAGTTTTGGCGTAATAGCCTCAGGTACTTCTTTTACAGCTAAATGATCTGTTAGTAATCCTATCCTTAAGCTCTCCGTAACCATAAGCATTAAACTTTCTCCTTCCAGTTCACTTGCCAGATAATCCGTGTGACCCGGGAAGTTAAAATCCTCGGTTTGTATGTTGCTTTTGTTAATTGGCGCCGTTACAAGTAAATCTATTTCATTCCTTTTTAAGGCATTTACCGCTGCCCGAAGTGACTTTAAAGCATATGTGCCACTTTCTTCAGTAGCTTTTCCATAGAGTATATTTGGAATCTCGTTCCAGACATTTATTACATTAACTTTGCCCTCTATAGCTTTTGAAGTCTCCTTAATTCCATTGTAGTTAATGTTGATACTAAGATGATTCTTCTGTTTAGATATGGTCTTGTTTGATGCAAAAATAATTGGAGTGCAAAAATCTGTCATTCTTGGATCCTCAAATGTTTTTAACACAACTTCGCAACCGATTCCATTCAAATCACCAATAGATATCCCAATCCTTATTTTTGTCTTTTCCTCCATGTTATCAAACTCTTTATTTCTACTTTTACAGAGCAAAACTACTTATTTTAAACGATACATGTTTACAGGAATAATTGAAACTTTAGGCAAAATATACAGATTGCAAAAAGAAGGAGGCAATCTTCACATAACGGTAAGTTCACCTATTACGGACGAATTAAAAATAGACCAAAGTATATCGCACAATGGGGTATGCCTAACGGTTGTTGAAAAAGAAGCCCTTTATTATACAGTTACTGCTATTGATGAAACCCTGCAAAAGACAAACCTTTCAAAATTAAAAGAGGGGCAAGTGATTAACCTGGAACGCGCCATGGTTATGGGCGCGAGACTAGACGGACACCTGGTTCAAGGCCATGTAGACCAAACTGCTATTTGTAGAAAAATAACCAGAAATGATGGAAGTTGGATATTTACTTTTGAATATGATCCGAAGCTTAATAATATTACCATAGAAAAGGGATCCATTACAGTAGACGGGGTTAGCTTAACAGTCGTTAATTCTGAAAGGAATGCCTTTAGTGTAGCAATTATTCCATACACCTATGAGCATACCCGATTTAAAGAATATGAAATTGGTAGTATGGTGAACCTGGAATTTGATGTAATTGGTAAGTACGTTGCCCGGTATCTGGAATTACAATCCTAATTGCAAAATATTTTACTATCTCGCAGGCATATTTAAGTTTTGCCTGTAACCTTAAACCTTAATAAATATTTTACGCCTGTACAATACATATGCTAACAGCAAATAAAATGAAACTACTGTTAATCCATATAGGAGGGAAGACAATTCCACGGGCATAAAATCGTGCATGTATATATTCTGAAACAACCATTGATGAAGTGTTGTTTGTTCATTAATTTTTATCGAATAAAATATTTTGGTTACAAAGCTTGATAAAAAATAGACCGTAATTGCGTTAGAGCCAGCATACCGGAAAATGCTTCCAAATTTAAGCCCTTTCACATCGGTCAAATAGTAAATTAAGGACAGAAAAATATTAGCCCACCCGGCAGTGACTAAAACAAAACTACTGCTCCAAAGAGCCTTGTTAATTGGAAATAAAAGATCCCAAAGATGTCCTAATACGACAAGAGCTGCTCCCAGAAGAAATAGTAATATTTCTTTTTTAGCTCTTTTAGACAAAAGTATCAAACCCGTAAATATGCCCATCAAAGAAGTCGCTATAGAAGGCAGCGTACTTAATAATCCTTCGGGATCATAGTCTTCTTTGTACATGTGAGTTCCTAATACATTGAAGTCTATATAGTTAGCCCAGTTATTGGCTGCCCTGTCAAAAGTAGGCTCCATCCCATTAATTGGAATGAATCCCATCCATATCCAATACCCAAAAACTATTGCTATGCAAATTCCAAGAAGTACCTTCCAGTTAAAATTTATAAACAAAATAGCAGCAAAAAAGAATACTACCCCAATACGTTGCAAAACACCCGGAAACCGAATACTTTCAAAATCCTTAAAAAAAGGAAAATGTATTGTAAATGCTCCCAGAAAAAGGCCTAAACCTATTAGTTTTAAAGCTCTTACTGCAATTTTCTTATAAGTAGCCTTCGTAGCCTTTTTGTTATTGTAAGAAAAAGCAATTGAGGTTCCTACTATAAAAAGGAAAAATGGAAATACAAGATCAGTAGATGTATATCCATGCCATTTGGCATGCAAAAAAGGCGCATAAACATGAGACCAGGTTCCCGGCGTGTTTACCAAAATCATTAGCACTATAGTAAGACCCCGAAAAATATCAACAGATATAATTCTTTCCTTCATAGTACTACAATATATTTTCTTTCATCCGATTCCAGACCTTTGTTAATAAAGTTCCCGAAACAATTGCTATTACTGTTAATATAATGGCCAGTTTTGTTTCCCCATAAATCCAATATCCTGTAGCAAACATGCAGGTATAAATAAGCACACAGCCTAAAGCCATTGCTGAAATTCCCTGTGGAACACTCCACTTCTCATTAGGATCGGAAATTACCACCCCATCTGCATTTGCATCTTTAATAACCTTACGCCAGCCAGGCCCTCCTGGTTGAATTTTTTTATAAAAGTCCCTTAACACTGTCTTAGATTCCGGTTGGGTCATAAAAGTAGCGGCCAGCCAAATGATAGTGGTAACCAGAACAACAAAGGGATACTCCGCCCAGTCTGGAAAAACACCGGTATCTGTTGCGAACAGAAATGGCCCCACAGCAGTTAGTTTAAGAACTATAGATATGATTCCTGAGGCAAACATAGCGGTAATCTCACTCCAGGCATTAATACGCCACCAAAACCATCTTAAAATAAATATTAAACCGGTGCCAGCACCAAAAACGAGCAGTACTTCAAATAATTGAAGAGCATTTTGTAGAAGCAATGCAAGAAGAGCACTAAGCACCATAAGGCCAACAGTAGACAAACGCCCAACCGCAACTAACCTTTTTTCGGAAGCCTTGGGGTTGATCTGCTGTTTGTAAAAATCATAAACTATATAAGATGATCCCCAGTTTAGCTGGGTAGAAATTGTACTCATATAAGCCGCAATTAAAGACGCTAAAACCAGACCTAGAAGGCCGCTGGGTAATTTAGTTAGCATGGCAGAATACGCCAGGTCATGTCCTAATTTATCATCTGCAACGTTTGGAAATGCCTCCTGAATACTGGCAATATCCGGATATATCACCAAAGAAGCCAGGGCTACCAATATCCAAGGCCACGGCCTTAAGGCATAATGCATAATATTAAAGAAAAAGGTAGCTCCAATAGCATGATTTTCGTTCTTTGCCGCCAACATTCTTTGTGCAATATAACCTCCACCACCAGGTTCCGCTCCCGGGTACCACGAACTCCACCATTGTACCGCTAGAGGTATAATAAAAAGTGTGATCAAAGCCTGCTTATTGCTGAAATCTGGCAGAATAGAGAGTTTGTCTGCCACATTTTCATTGGCCATAAGTGCTTGTATCCCACCAACTTCGGGTAAATTTACCAAATAATATGCTGCGCCAATTGCGCCTCCCATAGCTACAAAAAACAATAAGAAATCTGTATAAACAACGCCTTTAAATCCACCTAATGCACTAAAAGTTACTGTAATTAATCCGGCACTTATTACAGTCTGCCAGGGTTCCAATCCAAGCATTATTCCACCAATTTTAATGGCCGCCAGGGTAACTGCAGACATTGTGATCACATTAAAAATAACACCGAGATAAACAGCGCGAAACTTTCTTAAAAATCTTGCCGGTGCACCACCATAACGTAATTCATAAAATTCGAGATCCGTATTTACATTAGATTTTCTCCAAAGTTTTGCATAAACAAATACTGTTAACAGGCCAGTAATTAGAAAGGCCCACCAGACCCAGTTACCAGAAACACCGTTGGTCCTTACAATATCAGTCACAAGGTTTGGTGTATCTGTAGAAAATGTGGTTGCCACCATGGAAAGTCCCAGTAACCACCAGGGCATAGTTCTTCCGGATAAGAAAAATTCTGAGGTACTCTTCCCTGATTTTTTTGAAACAAGAATCCCGATAAGAAGAACAATTGAGAAAAATACAATTATAAACGAGTAGTCTAACGTGCTTAGTTCCATAGTTTGGTTTTGGTCGAGGCATAAAGATATTATTTTTTAGGATACTTTTGTTTTTTGTTCTTTAAACCTATTAATCTCTTTAACCTCCTATATTGGAAATTACCACCACCTCCTGGATATTGGCATTTTCTGCTTCAGTAATTCTGGGGATTTCTAAAGCAGGACTAAAAGGTATTGCAATTATTATTGTCACCCTTATGGCACTCGCCTTCGGAGCCAGAGAATCTACGGGTCTGATTGTACCTTTACTTTTGGTTGGTGATGTTTTTGCTGTAATTTATTACAACAGGCATGCACAATGGAAATATATATTACGCTTTCTACCCTGGATGATATTAGGTCTGTTGATAGGGGTTCTGATAGGAAAAAACCTTCCCGAAAAGACATTTAAAATTGGAATGTCGGGTATTATTCTGGGGAGTGTATTGCTTATGTATTGGTGGGATTTGCGAAAATCAAAATCTGTCCCCTCACATTGGGCTTTTGGAGGTTTTATGGGAGTAATGGCCGGCATTACCACTATGATAGGAAATTTGGCCGGAGCATTTTCAAATATTTATTTTTTGGCCATGCGACTTCCCAAAAACGTATTTATAGGCACTGCGGCATGGCTGTTTCTGATTGTAAATGCCATAAAGCTACCTTTTCACATTTTTGTCTGGAAAACTATTAGTTGGGAAACATTAATTATTGATTTAAAGCTAATGCCCGGGATCATATTAGGACTATTTATAGGTGTACGGTTGGTTAAAATTATTCGTGAAAATTTTTACAGGAAGTTGATACTGATTTTAACAGCCGCAGGGGCTATCCTCATTCTGTTTCGGTAATGGATAATTTAGCGAAAACAGGGAAATGATCTGAAGGATATCTCAAGTCTTTCGAATCACTCAAAATGGCGTATTTAAGAAGCTGAAATCCTGTTTTGGAAATGAATATATAATCGATTCTTCGTGTTACGGGTTCAAAAAAATTAAAGCCATTAAATGTACCTTCAGGACCAAAAGCCTTATCCCCTGCAAGCAGATAGCTATCCTGCATGGCACTGGAGAGCAATAAAATACTCGGGTGATCCGGCTCCAGGTTAAGGTCGCCTGTTAGTATTACCGGGTAATCCTGCCTATTTAATTCTTCTATTCTTTCAATGATTAAGAATACACTTTCTTTTCTTGCTTCTTCACCTTTATGGTCAAAATGCGTATTGAATACCCAAAAGTTTTGGCCTCCACTTTTGGTTTTAAATAGGCCATACGTGCAGACTCTTTTTATGGCTGCATCCCACCCTTTTGACGGTATTTCAGGTGTTTCGGAAAGCCAGAAGGTGTTTTTTTTCAGTAATTCCAATTTATCCTGATTATAAAAAATTGCGGAAAACTCGCCATTTTTAAGTCCGTCTTCTCTACCTTTTCCAATATAGGTATATTCGGGCATACCATTCTTTATTTCTTCCAGCTGATGCAACAGCCCTTCCTGAATACCAAAAACCTCGGGTTCATTAAAGTTGAGTTGACCAATTAAGAAGTCCTTCCTATTATCCCAACGATTCAGGCTATCAGAAGCCACATCTAAACGAATATTGTAAGAAAGTACGGTTATGCCCTGGGCATTTAAATTTAGTGCCATAAACAAAAATAACATTAGGAATAAAGGGGTTCTTCGTATCATAATTCAGTTATATTATTGCAAGTGCGGACTGCTGAAGTTTAATTTCCTTAAGCCGTTTTGAACTGCTTCATTTTTCATGAACAAATTCCATAACAGGCCGGACCTGTAGTTCTCTATCATCACCGGAATGGGTCCCTGATCTATAGCCAGGTATCTGGGCAAATACCAATTATACTCATTACTATAGGCGTCATATGGCCCATATATTCCTATAAGTGAATCTTGTTCTGAATACAGTTGTCTTAGATAGTCGGTACTTTGTTCCGGAGTATAAGGCATAGAAGATAAGGCCGCGGTGGGTGAAATAACACCAAGATCATTAGTTGGGTTGTGGCCTGCATAGCCGCCTATTGAATAACTGGAGGTTAGCCCCCATTGATTTTTACCATATCCTTCAAAATCCATCGGATTGTCTACACAATAAGCATAATGGATTAATGCATGATTTGTATTTAATTTCCAATAATCTGCAAATTGGTCTTGCAGGCCATTGGGATCCAATCCTAAATACGAATAATGCGCCCAGAACAAAGGCCCTACCGGTTCATTGCTATACTCATGATGATCCAATTCCGTCTCCAGCTCATAAAAGGTAGTGTCTGCAAGAATATCCCCTGACCTGGCCCATCCGTTATCATATACCTTTTTATCAATTCCATGAGTTGGAGAAGCAGCGGCCAGCACATATAGAATAAGGCATTCATTATAGCCCCCAATTGAGAAATTCATCTCCCAATTATATTGTGGGCTCCAATGCCAGTAAAGCACTTCCTCGCCTCCCCTGGTATACCAATCCCATTCAACGTCTTCCCAAAGTTTAATTATCCTCGCAGCCAGATCTTTTTCCTGTGGTTCAGACTCATCCAGATACTCTTTAACCGTAAGCAAACCCTGCACCAAAAAAGCAGTTTCAACCAGGTCACCCCCATTATCAGCCGGACTAAAAGGATAAACCGTACCATCCGGATTTAACCAATGCGGCCAGGCGCCATGAAATCGGTCTGCTTTTTCCAGAAAATTGACTATTTTTATATACCGTTCTATAGCTTCTTCCCTATTGATAAAGCCTCGTTCAACACCCACAAGGATAGCCATCAACCCAAATCCCGAGCCACCGGATGTTATAATATCTTTTGAATGGTTAGGGTAGTTATTGTCTGTATGAAAACGTTCCCTGGCAAGACCTGAGACCGGTTCTGCTCCTTCCCAGAAATAATTAAAAGTCTGTTGCTGAACCATATCTAACAATTCGAAATCCGTAAGAGATGCCTCAGTTTCTGCATTTGATCCATCTTCTTTATCTTCAATAGATTTCTGATTATTGCAGCTTAGTAGAAGGAATATACAAAGCATCGTTGCAGGCCATGGGATCGTAAGCTTATTTAACATGCTATATTATTGTGGATTTATATTAGATAAGTTACAAAACCTTTTTTAATTTTGCTTCTTGTCGGAAAGCAGTTAAAAAGGATGTAAGAATGACATTTTTTAATTACCTTGTATATAATATTCTATTAACAGAGATTCATCATATCAATTCTATAAAAAGAAATAATGAAATTTAATTTAGCTGAAAAATTAGCCATAGTAAAAGCCATTGATGAGGTTATTCTGGTAGACGGGAAAGTAGATAAAAGTGAAATTGACTTCCTTACCCAATTAATGGATATTCTAAAATTTGACCGCATTCTTATAGAAGAAGCCAGAAAAATTACCGCTAAGGAGTGTATACAAGTCCTTAAGGCAATGCCAGACAATAAAAAACACGCATTAGGAGTGATGTTGAGTGAGATGGCCAACGCGGACGGAGAGTTTAATGAGGATGAATACCGACTTATTTTTAATCTTTTACTGGAAGCCGGTATTGATATTGAATCTGCACTTTAACGGGCAACCCGCTCAACCTTATTAACAAAACGAATTATAAAATATAAAAATCCGACTTTTCGTAAAAAGTCGGATTTTCCATTAGAAAACTCTCCCTGGCACATAATGACCAAGGAATATGAGATGCATTCCTAAAATTCTTTAGTCAGATCTGCGGTGTCATACCATTCTGCCTGATGCGTAATTTTACCTTCTTCATTAAAAAAGAAGACAGCATACCATTTTAATCTTGCATCTTTTCCCGTATCGGCAAAGTTAGACTTCCATAGCCCATACGCTCTGACATCTCCGTTGGGTTTTTGGTCCTCTCCCAAGCCTGCAAAATACTGAGCATCGGTTAGTTTTTTATTATCAAACATTTTCATAAAACCTTTCATGGCCTCTTCCCAGACAGCTCTTGGCAAGGAGTCTCTGCCCACACTGGGCGGTGACCAGATAAAATCGTCCGTAACATACTGGCCAAAGTTAAGGGAGTCATTGTTAGAAAATGCTTCCAAAAAAGCCTTGGTGGTTTCTACATTCTTTTGGAATTTTTCCATGTTCGGATCCGGCATAGGTGCCTGGGGTTCCTGTACTTTTTCCTGGCAACTTACCAGAAGTGCAATAGCAGTAACTAAGAGAATAATTTTTTTCATTTTTTCTGTAGTGTGGATTAATGGTTAATAATTATATCCTGATGTAGAGATATAATACTAGAATATAACTTTCGCGGGGAAAATTATAATCATCGAGGATGAATCCTGGTTTTTATTGTCCGAACACACTATTTTTTTTATCAATAGAAAAAAATATTTCAATTTAACATTAAATTGTTTCGGGCATTTTTTGTTCTCTCCGTTAAATAGAAACCACTCAACAATACTTTGGTTCCACAAAATACTTTAGTAAATTCATAAAGTTTATCTTTCAACTGATTAGATTAAAATTTATAGGAAGAAATGAAATTATTTCAAGGGATTAGGCAGCAATTAATTCATGAAAGAACGTAAAAAAATATCTGTTATATGCCATTGGTTAAATACTGCTGGTAATGATTGGTATTACCCTGGCTTTTCAGGTAGATAATTAGAATGAAAACAGGGAGAAAAAAATTGCAGAGATAAGAACTTATGAGAATATCAGAGATCGAATTATTGGAGATAAAAAACTAATTCAGGGTCAGATAAATCATAACAATTACTACATGGCCCAATTTGAATATGCCAATAAAATTATAACAGCTAACGACCGTACTAAAATGGATACCCTTGGGATTATAGCTGCAAATTTTACCGATTATTCCGATTTTGATCGTGAAGGTAATATTTATGAGACTTTGGTAAATAGCGGGGAAATACAATTATTGCGCAACCAAGGGATTATCAACAGGGTTAGAATTCTGGAACAACGCTATAATTATATTAATAGAATGGAGAATATTCATTATGATATTATGATGGATTATGCAGCTCGAAGTATTACTACCATTATAAATTTTGCTGCTGCTGAAGTTGTTAAACAAGAATTTATTTTTTCCAATGAATTTCATAACCTTGTGTTTTTATTGGTCATGGTTATGAATGAAAAAGATCAGACCTACATTTCAGCTATAACAGAAATAAATGATATCCTGGCATTAATTGATGATGAACTTAAAAAGGTCTAAGTATTATAAATTTATTTTAAAACTATAGGACACCACCCTATTAGTATGCTCTGTATACTTGTATTTATTTTATCCTGATGCGCTTAATTATATTTCTCTCGAATTTTTTATCATCTTCCAGAATTTTAAAAAAAGACTCAATAAACTCTTTGGCTATCAATAACTGAGCAGGGTCCCGGTAATAGATTTTCAAACTATCTATTGAAGCAAAGATTTGTTCTTTATGATCCAGGTAGGTCTGACGTACTTTTTGGAATACTTCTTCATCCCTCATATACCCTTTGTATGCGCGTTGTGTAACATGGTCTATTTGAGTGGGTATATTCTGGATATTGGACACCGTTGAGTAATGCGTATTAACTAACCCAGACATATCAAAATCATAAGGAACTGCAATAATTTTATCATCAATAAACAAAAGCCGTTGATTGTGCTGAATTCTTGAAGAATAGTCCGTATTTCCTATCATGTATTCAAAAAATGCATTTTCCACGGCTAAAACAGCGTCATGCTGTAAGGGATGGATAGGCCTTTTTATCTGCTTCCCATTTACACGCTCGGCAACATTATCAATATCCTCAATTAGAAAGCCCTGGATCCGGTGCTCCTTTATTCGTTGTCCTTTCTCTTCAAGAAATTCAAGGTCCAACAATCTGGTTTTGAAATGATAGGGCGAAATATCTTCATATAACTTATAAGCCAAATACTCTTTTAGAACATAGTCATTACCATTTCTACCCTCCAGACATGGCAGAACAACCTTGAGCTTTTTGTTCCCTTCGAAGATTGTTCCTTTTGCTACAGATTTTTTTAGTTTTATTCGCAATGGAACATAATAACAGTTGTCCCGTCTAAAATTTCCACGGGCTCTAAGCTTTATATTAATGGAATCCCATAGTTCTTGTGCGTCCTTGTACCAAAGTGTAGAAGTTATATAGGTACTATCATTGGTATTTTCCCTAAGGTTTTTAGCAGAGAATTTTAGTTTTATGGACAGTGGTTTCTGATTTTTAAAAAGCTCAGTAGTTTCTTCAAAACTTTCATTATTATTCTGCTGGGGAAACATACAATGGCCTATTGATATATAAAGAAGAAGAAAGATAAAGGCAGTCTGGCTTTTCATATTTCAATTTTCGGCCCTCTTAAATATAATCATTTAAATTTCAAACTAATATGGCTTCGAAGTTCCTATCCTAATTGTTTTTAGTTCCAAATTAAAAATAAAGGAATTCCCTTAATATTTTATCGGCAACTTGCCCATACAAAATTTATAATTGCTAACTTTCTAGCTTATATTAACCTAAAAATCAACATTATGAGAATTCTATTTTTTTATCTGTGTTTTGCTCTTATTTTATTGGGATGTAAAACTGAAGTTGACAATTCTGCCAACGAGGCTTTCGAGGCAAATTCAAAAACCGTATTGGCTAATTTAGAAGGGTTTCAAAATGAAAATTTGGACTACTCAATGTATTCAAAAGAATTTGCTATGATGGAAACTATGGTTGGAGCTGAAAAAGAATCACTTACGCTAGATGAAATGATGGCCTCCAACAAGCAAATGTGGGACACTTTTGATTTTAAAATGATAACAGATCCACCTGTTTTATTGCCCGGAGTTAATCCGGATACGAAAATGCCAGACGGTTCCGTTCGGCATTACAGTACCTGGGAAGTGACACTTCCTGCAACAGATTCGACCGCGGCCAAAACCAGTGCTATTAATTTATATGAGTCTTTCGATTTTGATGCAGAGGGTAAAATCTTAAGTCAACAGGTTTACGGAGATTTCACCGGATTGATGATGTACCTAACCAGCAACAATTAATTTAATTCGGTTTAAAAAACAATACAAGCCTTCATTGTCTTATGAAGGCTTGTTTTTTTGAGCCTAAAACCTTCCAACCAAATGAAAAAGTTTCCGAATGCCCTTGTAATCATGATTGGGTTTATTTTGTTTTCTGCCGTATTAACCTATATTGTTCCTCAGGGTGAATATGAAAGGATACTCGATCCTGATACTAGCCAGACAAAGGTTGTTCCGGGTTCCTACGAGCAAATAGAAGCTCCTTCTGTTTCTATCTCTGAGACCTTTATGGCAATTCCCGAGGGTATTATTTTAAGGGCCGATTTAATTGCTCTCATCTTATTAATAGGAGGAAGCTTTTTTGTTATTGAAAAAACAGGAGCCCTAAAAGATGGCATTGAGTATTTAACGATGTTATTAAATGGCAGGGAAGAAATTGCCTTAATTCTGGTCTCACTGGTATTTCTTGCGGGTGGAGCGTTAAGCGGTCTTCAGGAAGAAATTATTGCCATGACTACGGTTCTGTTATATTTGACCTCCCGGCTGGGTTATAATTCGTTTGTAGCGGTAGCCATTAGTTTTGGCTCTGCCATTTTAGGGGCATCATTTAGCCCCATCAACCCCTTTGCCGTTGTTATTGCTCAAAAAGAGACGAATTTGGAGTTTTTATCGGGTAGTGGTTTCCGATTGATTGTGATGGCTATCGCGTTTGTGACATGGATGTTTATGGTAATAAGATATGCGAATAAAAACAAGGTTGTTAAGGAAGATGAACACCTATTCCAAAAGAAAAAACTCAATATAAGAAGTGCTATAATCCTGGGATTGGTGGCTTTGTCCTTTGTGATTTTAATAATAGGTATATTAAAATACAATTGGGGCTTTAATGAAATGTCTGCCGAGTTTTTTGTGCTTGGCATACTGGTGGGATTAATAGGAAAACTAGGGGTTAACGGCACTAGTGTAGCTTATATTGAAGGTTTTCAGGTAATGATCTTTGCCGCAATGATAGTTGGCTTATCGAGTAGTATTTCAATTATTCTGGAACGAGGTTTAATTATCGATAGCTTAATTTACGGACTCTTTACCCCTTTGCAGTATTTACCCAAAAGCCTCTCGGCTATATCTATGTTGGTTTCGCAATCGCTTCTTCATTTCGTGGTACCCAGTTATTCGGGTCAGGCTGTTTTAACCATGCCTATTTTAGCCCCTTTATCAGATTTGATTGGAATATCAAGGCAGGTATGCGTATTGGCTTATCAGTATGGAGCGGTTATGATGGATCTGCTAATCCCAACCAATGGGGGCCTTATGGCAGTCCTGGCCATTGCCGGAATCCCATTTGATAAATGGTTTAAATTTGCTTTAAAACTGGTATTAGTTATCATGGCTATCAGCGCTACTGCCATTGTGGTTGCTATATCTATAAACTTGTAGATCAAAAACTACCATTGTGACAAGCTAAAAAATCCAGGTAAAAAAAAGAATTGAACTGAATTTAAAATGTCCCGAGGAAAAGAACTGAAGGAAATAGCAAAATTGTTTTTTAAGTTAGGAAGCATTGCTTTCGGAGGTCCCGCTGCCCACATCGCAATGATGGAAGATGAGGTTGTTACAAAAAGAAAGTGGATGTCGCATGAACACTTTCTGGATCTTGTTGGGGCAACAAATTTAATTCCCGGACCTAATTCAACCGAAATGACAATGCATTGCGGACACGAGCGTGCCGGTTGGAAAGGTTTATTTGTAGCAGGGTTTTGTTTTATTTTTCCCGCGGTTGTCATCACTTCAATTTTTGCCTGGCTCTATCAACAATATGGACAATTACCAAAGGTGGAGCCTTTTATTTATGGAATTAAACCCGCAGTTATAGCAATCATTTTAATGGCTGCTTTCCGACTTGGAAAAAAAGCAATAAAAAATACAGAACTTGCCATTCTGGGAATTTTAACCATTATAATATGTCTTTTAGGTGTCAACGAAATTATAGCCCTCTTCGGTTGTGGAATTCTCGGTTTGGCTATCTATTTTATCAAGAAAAACACAACTAATTTAAACAGCTTTATTCCATTCTTACTTTTTCAAGCCACAGAACCACTAAAACTCGGAACTCTAAAAATCTTCCTGTCTTTTTTAAAAGTAGGGGCAATATTATATGGTAGTGGTTATGTTTTATTTGCTTTTCTGGATACAGAATTGGTAGGAAACGGTTGGCTTACGAGGCAGGCTTTAATTGATGCTGTGGCTATAGGGCAAATTACGCCAGGACCAGTTCTTTCCACAGCAACTTTTATTGGCTGGCAAATGAATGGTGTTGCGGGGGCAATTGCTGCAACCATAGGCATTTTTCTACCCTCGTTTCTTTTCGTTCTGATTTTAAATCCATTAATCCCCAAAATGCGAAAGTCAAAAGTCATAGGAGCCTTTTTAGATGCCGTAAATGTTGCGGCGGTAGCTTTGATAGTTGCTGTATGTATTAGCATGGGAAGCGACACCCTGACTGATTGGCGCACTATATTAATAGTCCTTGTTAGTTTAATTGTAGTTTTTGTTTTCAAGAAACTGAATAGCGCATTTATTGTTTTGGGAGGAGCGATACTTGGATATTTATTAACGTTCTTATAAACTGATTAAAAAAAATCAGTAACCATAACGCCTTTATTATAAGGCAAATGGTTCTTATACATTTTATATAGCTATACATTACGCTTTTTGATGCTGTAATTCTTCAGCGACTGGCATTTGTTGTTTCCAAAGCTGGTAATAATGCCCTTGTGAGTGATAAAGAAAATTATGTGAGCCTTCTTCCAATACCTTACCCTTATTCAATACTATTATTTTATCTGCCTGCAGTACTGTACTGAGACGGTGTGTAATCAGGATAATGGTTTTATCGGCCTTCCTGAGGCCTTCGATAGCTCTATGGACATAGTTTTCTGAACTGCTATCCAGAGAGGAAGTTGCCTCATCGAGCACTAAAACTTCCGGCTCTTTGTATAGTGCCCTGGCAATAGCTATCCGTTGTTTTTGCCCGCCAGAGAGGGTTGCGCCGTTTTCACCCAGATAGGTGTTAAAACCATTAGGAAGGTTTTCTATAAAATCTAGAATACCGATCCACTTACAGATATGAATAATCCTTTCCATTTCCGGGGCAAATTCACCTACGGCAATATTGTCTATCACATTACCGGCAAACAAATCGATTTTCTGGGGAACAACAGAAACAAGATCCCTGAGACTTGTATTATCGGTATATTTCAGATCAATTTCCCCTATGGAAATGCTTCCCTTTTGAATGGGATACAGGTTTTGCAATAAAGATATCAGCGTAGATTTACCAGAGCCACTTTCTCCTATTATGGCCGTAATCTTACCCTTAGGAATAACCAAATTTAATTTTTTAAAGACCTCAACCCTCGTTCCATATCTGAAGGCAACGTTTTTGAAAAGTATGTCTCCAAGATTTCCTTTTTTAATATGAATCTTATTTTCGGTTTCCTCCCTTTCCAGATCCATAATCTCAAATAAGCGGTCTGCTGCAATCATGGCATTCTGTATTTCCCTGTTTGCACCGATAAGGCCGGCCACTGGTCCGGTAAAATAGCCTACAATAGCGTAAAAAGACATCAGTTCTCCAGGGGTAATTTCTCGCTTTATGACAAAGTAGGAGCCACTCCATAAAAGTATGATGGTAAATAATTTTGAAATTGAACCGCTACTTACTGAAGAGAAAACCGAGTTTAATGCAGAATTATAACCGCTTTTCAGTAAACTTATAAACTTGGTTTCCGTCCTAATATTGGCGAAACTTTCCAGCCCAAATCGCTTTATGGTTCCAACGGCATTCAGAGATTCTACCAGTTGACTTTCAAGTTCTGCAGATTTTTCCATGATCTTTCGTTCCGTTTTTCTGTTTAGACTGTTTACCACAAAATAGACCATGGCATAAACAGGAATAACTGTTAACATTACTAGTGCCAGTTTCAAGTAGAACGAAAACATCAGCGCAAAAGAAAAGAATATAATAAGCACATTTACAGTAAGATTCAATGAAACCCCATTAATAAAGGCCCTAATTTTTACAGCATCATTGATACGGGATATGATCTCTCCAACGCGCATAGTGTCAAAGAATCGCTGGGGTAGTTTAAAAAGATGCTTGTAATAACCCAAGATTAGACGAACATCAATCTGCTGGCCTGATTTTATCAAAAAAACATCCTTATATATCCCAATTAACATCTGAAACACAAGTAATACTACCATGATGATACTTAATAAATTCAATAGCCTGGTATTCCCGCCAACAAAAACAAAGTCGGTTAACTTTTGAATATAAATAGCCGTAGAAAATCCCAAAAGTGTATACACAACAGCTCCCGTAAATGCCTGCATGAGCACCCATTTATGAGGTTTTAAGAGGAACCAGAAACGTTTGTAAACAGAGACTTTTTCATTGCCTTTTACAAAATTCTCTTCAGGTTGTAAGAGCAACAAAACCCCTGTCCACTCTTTTCGAAACTCATCATGGGTCTTTTTCTGGAGCTTGCCATAGGAAGGATCCATGATGGAAATATGCTTTTTAGTCACTTCATAGATTACTACATAATGATGCAACACTTCTTTAACTACTACATGGGCTATAGCCGGTTTAGGTATTTTAAAAAGGCTGTCAAAATCTCCCCGTACCCCTTTAACTTCAAAGTTCAATTTTTGTGCCGCTTCTAAAAGGCCAAGTACATTAGTACCTTTTTTATCGGTGCCTGCATATTGCCTGATTCTGGCTATTGGAATTTGCAGTTGGTAATGGGCAGCAATTGAGGCCAGGCAGGCTGCGCCACAATCTGTGATATCATGTTGTTTGATGGATCTCCTGGCCATAAACGGTAATTGTTATGGTAACAAGATAACAGGGTTGGCTGCAGACGGGCTGCAAATTGAACTTAATTAATCGAAAAAACACCTCATTTAAGGAGGCGTTTTCCAATTACTGTTCTTTTCAATAAATTAATATAATAGCCAGTTCCCAGAGGAATATCTGGCCACATATAATAAAAAATCTTTACATTTTGCCCCTAAATCGTGCCCATTGTTATAATCTTTTTTTGTTCCTCCATTAATTATTTGAAGATCTTTTGTATTTAATTCTATTGTTGTCATTATTTCTATTTTTTATAATTAAGTATTAATTAATAAAACCTTCAGTGCGCATTATGATGATTCATTTATTCTAATATCATTGTTTTCACCGCATAAACTTCACACTTAACTATCAATTTATTACAGGACTAATAAGGCGGGTAGGATATTATTAATACCATGAAATAGGCAAGAATAAATAAACCCATATTTAATTCTAATATAACCGTTTATGGTGCCGCCCAGTAATTGTGGAAAAGTAAGTGCCGGGAAAAGTAGGAATTTATTAAAAGTTAACTCCAGAAGATCTAAATGAAGAAAAGCGAAAAAGATAATAGAAGTATAATAAATCCATCTAAAATTTGTATTCCAAAATTTTAAAAAATAGGTTAAATATTTATTTGCAAGAAAATAAGTGGTAAATGCCGATAGAAATGATGCAGCTATTCTTACTGGCAAATGCTCTTGTATATCTAAATGACCAACATCATAAACCAATTTAGAAGTAAGCACATAGGTAAGAAGTAAAACGGAAAATGCAATATATATTGGTTTAAAAATAAGTGAAAGTCTAAATATTGCTTCCTCCAAAATTGGTCCAAATAATAATGCATATAGCAAAAAACTCAGTGGTGACATCTTATTACTTATTTCGACAATGGAAGGTGGTTCGAAATCAAGAAATGCTATCATTACTATAACCCATAGAAATAAAAAAAATAATTTAATTAAATAAAATGTGAGAACAGATTTAAGGTTCTTTTTGACATCGTAAGATCTACTCAATTTGTTATCAGGATTCTTTACGAAATTGACTATTGTTTTAATCTTTTGAACAATTACTTCTTTGCCGGAGTTTTTACTTCGATTCTTCATAGATTGAGGAGAATAAAATAATACATTTAATTACAGGACCGGTAAGTCAAAAAAGTCACCCCAAATTTTAAGAGTGACTTTTTATTTAATGCAAACTTATTAGCCATGAAAAAGTTCAGCAAACCAGCTAACTACACTACCAAAAGTCTCCACCCCATGTCGAAGGTGATTGCCAACGGAATGGCCAAAATTGTAGTCGCTTTTGACTCCTCCATTGATCCCTATTATTTCATCAAATTTTAAATATTCCAATTCCATTTTTATTACATTTTAAAAGTTATAATAATCAAATCAATTTATTTAATGTCTTTCTACACCATTAACCCCATCCCAAAATCCATGGGCAAAATCAAGACCTCTCCCGGCCATATCTCCTGCCATAAAAGCGAGAATTTCATACCAGGCAGGCTTATAACCACCCACTATATTTTTCAATTCATTTTTATCTAAATTTCTCATACTCTTTATGATTTTATTAAATTAAAACAATTCCGTTCCATTTTTAAATCCACTCCACCAGGCACTAACAGATTTGCCCGCTGCAATGGAGACATTTATTATAAACCTTGGCGGTGCACCAAATAGCACTCCCCCTTCTGTCTCTCTTAATTCGTATAAAGTCATTTCTTCCATTTTTTTTAATTTTTAATTACACATTTAGTTATAAACCTTCCATTGCGCACCTGGATGATCTGTTCCAAGCTAAGATCATGGCATTCACCGCATAACACCTGCATTCAGATTTAAAATTGTTGGAGGGCGATAGAATTATTGGCCGGATTTAACCAATCGTCCATTTTATCGTATAGTAATTCAAACATCGTTCGTCTGCTCAACTTAAAATTAGCGTTCAGGGTCATCCCTTTTTTTAGGTTTCCCTTAAATCCGTTTTTCAGAAGAAGGTGTTTCTGGTCCAGGCTACAGCGTACCTTAAAGATAGATTTGTCTTCCAGGAATTCTATGTCTTTTCCTATCTCAATCACTCGCCCTGACGCAAGACCCCATTGATTGTAGTTATAGGCGTCTATACGAAAGTTAGCAGGGACCTGTTCCCGGATCAGACCAATTTCTGCCGGACTTACATAGCACTCCACCAATAGATCCGTGTTAGGGGAAATTTGAGCCAGTACCTTGCCAGCGGCAATAAAACTTCCTGCCTCAAGCTGATTTATACTAAGCAAGGTTCCACTTACGGGGGCTGTGATTACGAACCGACTTTTACTTTCTACAAGCTGTTCTTTACTTGCGAGCAACTCTTTTAGGGTGTTGTTGTACTGTGATAGATCTGCCTGCCAGGAATTTTGTTGCTGTTTTCTGTGCTGCAATATTTCAGATACGGCCAGGTCAAATTCAAATTTGTAATTATCATATTCTACCCTGGCAATTACCCCTTTTTCATATAAAAGCTTATAGCGCTCAAAGTCCCGTTTTATCTTTTGCAAACGAATCTTAAGTTTGCCGAGTTTTTGATAGTAGTGCAGGTAAACCTTTTGATATCTAGGCGAAGATAGTTCTGTAAGCCGGACAGTTTTTTGATTTAAAAGTAGGGTTAGATCATTAATATAGGAACGGGTTTCCTGGGTTTGAAATGCAGAAAGGTTGAGCTTCTGGTTTATTCCCTGGTCATTTAGGATTAAGAGAGTATCTCCTTTAGCTACTTTCTTATTATTCGCAAGACTACAGAATAGCACCCGTCCGGAATTAATCAAGCTAATATCTACACGTTCTTTATTGGGTTTAATAATCCCCCTGGCTGTTGAAACAACATCTACTTTTAAAAAAGGCAGCGCCACAAAGGCACCTATTAGAATAAGCAGAAGTATAAGGTATATGCTTTTACTTCGGGTACTGTGTTTAAACTGGTGCACCTCAGCGGTGCTTTCCAGGATTTCTTTAGGAAAAACCTGTTTCATAATTCCATAATGCTAAAAATTGATTCCTTTTTCCTGAATGCCGTTGGTATAACAATATATGGGTACAAACTGCAAAGGAGCTGCAAAATGGCAAGAAGTTCTATGCCGGGTTACTGACTATTTTTTTTATTTAATTGAATAGGTGGAATAACATTAACTTTAAGAGGTTGAATTAACTAAATGGACAAAATAAGAATGAAAAGAGTCTTAGCCCTTTAATTCTCTTGATAAGGGATACCAAATAATATGATATAGCCCGTTATGCGTCATTTCATTTAATAACGTAACTTTATTAACACCATAATTAGTTGCTAAAAACTCACCATGAGAAAACTTCTGCTACTTATACTGTTTGCTTGCGTTACCAACCAGATTACAGCCCAACAGGAAAACTATAACGTAAAAAACTTAAAAATTACCATTCTTAGCACGATGTTAAGCGATTGGGGTATTGGTGAATGGGGCTTTTCTGCTTTGGTGGAAGCAGATTCAATACGAATACTCTTTGATGCCGGTGCCGGAGAAGAAACAGTATTGGAAAATAGTATGGAACTTGGCATTGACCTCTCCTCAGTGCATACGCTTGTTCTTAGCCATAACCACGGTGATCATACAGGTGGCTGGCTTCCGCTGCGCAATGCTGTGAAAGCTACAAATCCGAGTGCTTTGTCAATTACGCATGTTGGCAGAGGATTGTTTGATACCCGCATTTCTTCCAGGGGCGAGGAAAACAGGTACCGTCAAAAAGATTCGCTGCTTTATATGGAGACAGGGGGACAAGTTAAGGTACATGACCACTTTATCGAAATTCATCCGGGAGTTTTTCTAACTGGTCCTGTACCCAGACTATACCCGGAAAGAAATTATACACTTGGGGGTAACATTGTAAAGAAGAAAGATGCATTGGGTAATATAGTTGATGACATTGTTCCAGAAGACATGTCGCTTGTTGTGCGTACGGAAAATGGGTTGGTGGTCCTTTCCGGATGCGGACACTCAGGACTCATCAATACGATCACTTATGTTCAAAATAATTTACAACAACAGCCTGTACTCGCTGCAGTTGGTGGTTTCCATTTGTTAGAAAACACCGATGAGCAAATCAGGTGGACAGCTGACCACTTGGAAAAAGCTGGTCTTCAATATTTTATGGGTGCACACTGTACCGGCATAGAACCGGTGTACCAGATTAGGGATTTGTTGGATTTAAAGCGGGGCGAATCTATTGTCGGATCCGTAGGGGCTATGTTTGAACTTGACAAGGGTTTTACCACAGGTCCATTAACTAAATAAACCAATCCATTTCTCTTCTGTCTTACAAACTTAAGATGGCCATAAACTGAAAACTGAAATAAAAATGGGATCAGACAAAAAGAACCATTGGGAAACAGTTTACGAAACTAAAAACCCGGACCAGGTAAGTTGGACACAAGAAGTGCCCAAAACTTCACTTGAATTTATACATTCATTTGGGCTGAAAAAAACTGCCAAAATCATAGATATTGGTGGTGGCGACAGTAACTTTGTGGACCATTTACTTGACGAAGGATTTGAAAATATTACTGTACTTGACATTTCAGCCAAAGCACTTGAAAAATCACAAAAACGACTTGGCGACAAGGCAGTGAAAGTGAATTGGGTAGTAAGCGATATAACAGAATATAAACCGAAAACGACTTTTGATGTTTGGCACGACAGAGCAACCTTTCATTTTTTGACAACGGCTGAACAAATTGAAAAATATATGACAACAGCAAGAAATTCTGTGAACGGATTTTTGGCAATCGCAACATTTTCGGAAAACGGACCGACAAAATGTAGCGGACTTGAAATTAAACAATACAGTGAAGAAAAACTGGCAACAGAATTTAAGAATGGGTTTGATAAAATTCGTTGTGTAACGGAAGATCATAAAACACCATTTAATACAACACAGAATTTCTTGTTTTGTAGTTTCAAAAAACAATTAAATTGAAAATTTCAGTGGCAAGCTTTGCTTATATTTCATTGTACGAAACACCATCCCCACCTGCCGGACGGGTAGGAAAAAGGGCGTTTATTCAGAGCGTTCTAACCAATTAAGACTAGTTCAAATGAAAACAAAATATCTAACTTTTATCGCATTGATTTTGTTGAATTTTGGTTGTAAAAACAGCTCTCAAAAATCAGAATCAAATTCAATTCAAATTGATGCTAATACAGAAAATAAAATGGAACAAAATAGCATGATAGATTTTGGAAATGAATATGCAAATGCCTGGAGTAGCCAAAAACCTGAAAGGGTTGCTGAATTTTTTGCTTCAGATGCTTCATTACAGGTTAATGATGGTGAGCCCGCAGTCGGAACCGAAGCGATCACAAATGTTGCAAAAGGGTTTATGGATGCTTTTCCTGATATGGTAGTTGCAATGGATAGTTTAATAACCAAATCGAATAAAACACGGTTTTACTGGACGCTAACCGGAACAAATAATGTTCCCGGTGGAACTGGAAATAAAGTAAAAATCAGCGGGTTTGAAGAGTGGATATTGAATAAAGATGGATTAGTCCAGGAGTCCAAAGGTCATTTTGATGCGGAGGAGTATAACCGACAGTTAAATGCTAATGTAGCAGAATAAAAACTGGCTACAACGATGGCTATAATTCATTATGTCCAGACCCCAAACTGAAAGAATTTCCCTATTTTAGATATAATAACCTGTATTATTTTGTAGGTAAGGCGATCCCCAATGCAGACAGCCCCATATTCCAGCCATGGCCAAATTTGAACAAAGGCCACAGGAAAAATAGAATTAAATACAGTTAATATAAAAAGGAAACAATATGAAATTAGGAGCATTTTCTATCAGTCTTAGTGTCAAGGACATTAATGTGTCCAAAGAATTTTATGAAAATTTAGGTTTTAAAGTTTTCGCAGGCGAGATCGAGAAAAATTATCTGATAATGAAAAACGAAAATTCACTTATTGGATTGTTTCAAGGGATGTTTGAAAATAATATTTTGACTTTTAACCCAGGATGGGACACTGAAGCCAATAAACTTAAAAAATTTGATGACGTGAGAGAAATTCAGAGAGAATTAAAAGAAAAAGGAACTACGTTGGAAAGTGAAGCGGATGAAAGCACAACCGGACCCGGGAGTTTTGTTGTTATGGACCCGGATGGAAATACAATTCTTATCGACCAACACGTATAGAAGATTGATTGAATACTGAACTTTAATAGTTAACCTAAACCTAAAATCCATGAGAAATTTGAGCTTAATTATTTCTTTGTTTCTAATCCTCCAAAGCTGCTTAAATAAACAGGAAGCACAAAAGACAAATGTTCAAAAAAGCAGTTATTTAGATTATTCAGATCGTGATGATAAATTAAGTGGCGGGGTAAAGATAATTCCGGTTCAAACCTCAGCAGGAGAATTTAGAGTTTGGACAAAAAGAGTTGGAAACAATCCTAAGATGAAAGTATTATTACTGCATGGCGGGCCAGGTGCAACGCATGAATATTTTGAGGTGTTTGATTCGTACTTTCCAAACGCCGAAATAGAGTATTACTATTATGATCAGTTGGAATCTGCCTATAGTGACCAGCCCAATGATAGTAGTTTGTGGAGTGTAGACAGATATGTGGATGAGGTGGAACAAGTGCGAAAGGCACTTGGTTTAAATTCCGATAATTTTTATCTGCTGGGAAGTTCCTGGGGTGGAATCCTATGCATGGAATATGCGCTAAAATACCAGGAAAATCTAAAAGGCCTTATAGTGTCGAACATGATGGCATCTATCCCGGATTATGTTACCTATGCCAATTATGTTCTCGGGCCGAAATTAGCTCCTGATGTATTGGAAGAAATTAGAGGTCTGGAGGCAAAGGGTGATTATGCCAATCCGAGATACTCGGAATTGATCTATGCCAACTACTATCCGGAACATGTGTTGCGTATGCCCCTGGAAGAATGGCCAGACCCTGTAAATAGGGCATTTTCAAATCTAAACTCAGACTTGTATGTTACCATGCAAGGCCCCAGTGAATTTGGGGTTGTAGGAGATGCAAAGTTGAAGAATTGGGATATTAAAGCAGAACTTTCAAAAATTTCAGTTCCAACCTTAACTATTGGCGGAGCCTATGATACTATGGATCCAAAGCATATGGAATGGATAGCTTCAGAAGTTCAGAATGGACAATATTTGCATTGCCCTAATGGGAGTCATTTAGCCATGTATGATGATGCAGAAAACTATTTTAAAGGGTTAATTGAATTTATTGTTAATGTAGACATGGAACAGGCGAAATAATGGTGAATATTGATAATACTACCAACATCAGAGCCTATATGCTGGTCATGGCTCTTACCCTTGTTTTTTTAGGCTGTAACTCGTCTTCTGAAAAAAATAACTCCCCTCACAGAGTTGCAAGGCAAATGGGTGAATTTGAAAAAATTGACGCGCTCTGGCTAATCTGGCCAACCACAGATCACAAAGTTGGAGAATCTGTGGAAAAGGTTACACTATCCATAATTGAATCACTACTAGGCGATTTAAAAATTGTGGTCAGTTGTGCCGATGATGAAGTACTTCAAAAGGCGAAATCCATTTTGAGTGAAAAATATCCCTATTCAAAGAATCTGATTTATCAAGTTATTCCATCAGTAGAAATCTGGGCCAGAGATATGGGCCCTGTTTTTGTAGAATTGGAAAACGGAAAACACGCTATTGCAGATTTTAACTTTAATTCCTGGGGTTACACAGATACCCTGGATGTTGTCGCCAAAACCGAAGAGAAGTTTGACGAAAGGGTTGCGGAAATATTAAATCTGCCTATTATTTCAAGTTCCATGATTAGCGAAGGGGGTAACCGTGAACTTAACGGAAAAGGGACCCTACTTGCTTCCGAAACTGTTGAGCAGGGCAGAAACCCTGCTATGACTAAAGCAGCCATGGAATCTGAATACCATAAGTTACTGGGTGTTAACAAGGTTATTTGGCTTAAACACGGGCTACTGGAAGACAGTCATACTTTTCTTGGCCCTTTAAACACCTCGGGGACAGCAAAGGCGTATACGGTAGTGACGACCAATGGGCATGTAGATGAATTTGCCCGTTTTGTGAATGATTCTACCATCCTTTTAGCCAGTGTGGATAGCACAGACCTGGAAGACCCCATTGCTCGAGAGAATCATAAGCGCATGGAGGAAAACTACGAAATACTTTTAGAAAGTACCGACCAGGATGGTGAGCCTTTTCACATAATAAGAATGCCTTTGCCTGAAAGCATTCTTACCACTATGAGTCCCGGAGATTATGTATACGATTACATCAAAACACTTGATTATTATGATGGCAGCAAATTTCCCTCAGGGGATACCATCACTGTAATAGCAGCGGCAAGTTATCTGAATTTTATCATTACTTCCAAGGTTATTGTGGGCCAAAAGTATTGGCGTGAAGGAATGCCTGAAGAGATCAAAAGCAGGGATGAGGAAGCAAAGGGGATATTGCAATCCTTATTTCCAAACAGAAAGGTGGTTATGTTAGATGCATTAGCCGTAAATTTAGGCGGAGGTGGTTTGCATTGCATAAGCATGCATCAACCGGAGTTGTTATCAAATTAAAGAAAGACAATTTGATAAGTAGCAATAACGAAAACCTGCCACAACTGTGAATGAAAGGTTCATGGTTGTATGGAATAATTAAAATCGACAGGTAATTTAAGTCGTTCAAATGAGAGACATAGAAAACAGGAAGGACATTGAAGTTTTGGTGAATGAATTTTACGCTAAGGTTCTTAAAGATGAGAAAATTGGATTCTTTTTTAACGAAATAGCCCAGATAGACTGGAAAAAACATTTTCCAATTATGTATGACTTCTGGGAAACTATTTTATTGGATACCATGAAGTATAAAGGAAATCCTATGACTAAACATATTGTACTAAGTAAAAAGGAGCCCATGACTCCAGAGCATTTTAAAAGGTGGCTATTTCTCTGGAATCAAACGGTCAATGAAAGTTTTGCCGGTGACAGGGCTTCTGAGGCAATAAAAAGGGCTCAGATGATAGCAGACCTAATGAAATATAAGATTGCTAATAACAATATTTCTACCCGGAATTAATCCGGTAGTAATTTATAAAAACTTTTTGGTGAATTATCGTAATTTACCAGACATAGAACTATTAAAAATTCAAATAATGAAAAAAATATTAATTACAGGTTGCAGTTCGGGATTCGGTTTTAGTTCTGCTAAATATTTAGCGGAAAAAGGCCATCATGTTTATGCCACTATGAGAAATATCAATGGGAAAAATGCCGCTCCTGCTGCTGAATTGAAAGATTTTTCAAATTCCAAGGGCGTCCAATTAGAGGTATTAGAAATGGATGTAACCTCAGATGATAGTGTTAAATCTGCGGTAGACCAGATTCCTGTTGTAGATGTTCTGATAAATAATGCCGGACTTGGTTTCGGGGGAGCTATAGAGGCATTCTCTTCAGCTCAGTGTTTAGAACAATTAGATTTAAATATAGTAGGGACACTTCGTGTTGCCAAAGCCGTTTTGCCCGGTATGCGTTCACGCAATTCCGGGTTGATTATTCAAATTAGTTCCATAGCCGGACGAGGTGCTTTTCCCGGGTTTGGTGTCTATCATGCAAGTAAATGGGGATTGGAAGGGTTAAGTGAAGCAATGCGCTATGAATTGGCACCATTAGGAATTGATGTCGTGATAGTAGAACCCGGACCATTCTCAACAAATTTTTTCGGAAACATAGTCCCTGCTACCAATGATGATATTGCTTCTGCATACAAACATGTAGGAGAATTTTTCGAGGGCTTTGGGAAACAAGTAGAGAGTATGTTCGAAGACCCAAATGCTCCTACAGATCCGATGATTGTTGTGAAAATTTTTGAAGATTTAATTAATAGTCCCGCCGGTAGCCGTCCGTTAAGGACCATTGCCGGTCTTGACTTTGGTTTCCAGGCATTGAATGATGCGGTAGAACCTCTTAGAAAAGCAAGTCTTGAATCAATGGGATTAGAAGGTTGTGATGGGCCTGCGGCTTAGAAATAATAGTTAACCAAATAAACTTAACTTCAGAATAACTGCATCCAAAATTGGATAGACCCGAGCTAAATTTAAATCCTAAAGGCTGTCTTAGTTAGACTTAGGCTGTGAAGCAGGGAAAACAAAATTATGCCTAAATGTTATCATCAATTGCTTAATGTGATAACTGGTCAGTAAAGAAACAACTAATTATTTTAATAACTAAAATCTTAAAAAATGGGAAAACTGGATATTAAACAATCAATGGAAGTGAAAACCAATGCTTCAAAAACCTGGGAAATAATCGGTCCGGGTTTTGTAAACATTGCAGATTGGGGCAGGGGAGTGCTTAAATCCTGGAGTGATGATTCAAGCCCGGCAAAATTTGCTAATGCCCCTGCAGTCGGTCGTCATTGCGAGGTAATTGGCCTTGGAAAACTAGACGAAAAGATCATACACTATGATAGCGGAAAATATGAAATAAGTTGGTCGGCCTTTGGAGAAAAAATGCCAAAGTTCCTTACCAACCTTCAAAATGAGATTAAAGTTGAAGAAATAAACGAGAATACATCTAAAATAAGTTCCAATATCACAGCTAATTTAAGTGGAATACAAGGTGTTTTATTGGGTTGGGTTTTAAAGAAAAATTTCACCAAACTAATAAATGGGTTCTTATCTGATTGGAAGACCTATGCAGAAACAGGAGAAATATCTGAGACAAAAAGAAAGGAGAAAGTTAAGTCCTCCCAGCTATAAAAAACAAATCAAAACACTGCAGGGTGCGTTAATATTAATGCATATACCTACCCTTGAGGTGCTTTTAAAACAAAAGTTGATTGAAATCTAATTTAATGTTTAATAAAAAGAGGTGAAGAATTAAATGGCGCAAATAAAAAGAACCCTTGAAGAACAAAGAATAGAATTTACAAACAGGAAATTCTTAGCAACACCCTTTGCTGGATTGTTAGTATGGCTAATAATTGGAATAGCAGGTCTTACGCTTCCGGTTAGAGCAACTGTCTGGGTCCTATTTATTGGAACAGGGAGTATTGTTTATTTAGGGATCTTTATTTCAAAATTTACAGGTGAAGATTTTCTCGATAAAAGCAAACCAAAAAATGAATTCGATAATCTATTTCTAATAACAGTCGGACAAGCATTCCTGGTTTATTCAATTGCGATCCCTTTCTTTCTTTTGGAATATTCGTCTTTGCCAATGACGATTGGAATTTTAACCGGAGTAATGTGGCTGCCGTTTTCCTGGATTATTAAACATTGGGTTGGGATATTTCACGCGATATTAAGAACAATATCAGTGCTTATACTTTGGTATGCCCTGCCAGAACACACATTTGTTGCCATCCCCTTTGCTATTGTTATAATTTACATAATAACTATACTAATTTTAAGGAACAGAAAGAAGCAATAAAAACCATAGTTGTTAACTCTCTAAGAGCATGGAACCTGATATAATAGAAAGAGTTGAACATGGATACGCTGACTCAAAAGGTGTCAGAATTCACTTTGTGGCATTAGGTTCCAAAGGGAACCCTTTGATAATCTTCATTCATGGCTTCCCTGATTTCTGGTATTCCTGGAAAGACTTAATGGATAGCTTATCTAACGAATATTATGTTGTGGCAATTGATCAGAGAGGCTATAATCTTTCCGACAAACCAAAGGGAGAAAAAAACTATAGCATTAACTTTTTAGTAAGAGATGTTATCTCTGTGATAAATTATTTAGGTTTTAAAAAGTCGATTATCGTAGGACATGACTGGGGTGGTACGGTTTCGTGGGCGCTTGCCATGATGAGTCCGCAAGTGGTAGAAAGACTTATAATTCTGAACTCTCCGCATCCCAGGGGTTTGAGACATGAATTGGTGACTAACCCCGAACAGCAAAAAAACAGTCAGTATGCCCGGAGTTTTCAAATGGAAGGGGCAAATAAATATCTCACCGCGGAGAAACTAGCGTCGATGTTAGGCGATAAAGTGAATAAAAAAGAATATATAGAGGCCTTTAAGCGCTCAGATTTTGAAGCAATGCTCAATTATTATAAGCAAAATTATCCCCGGGAACCCTATAAATCAGATCCATCCCCGGTAATTAAAGTTAAAGCCCCTGTTTTGCTACTTCACGGACTTGATGATAAGTTCCTTCTTGCAGGAGCCCTTAACTTCACCTGGGAATGGGTGGAAAATGACCTCACTCTGGTTACAATTCCCGAGGCCGGACATTTTGTTCACCATGATAAACCTGAACTAGTAAATAGAACTATTAAGATGTGGCTGAATAGATAATTTTATGGAGATTTTGGAAACTCTTTTTAATGAGCTAATTGGTTTTCTTGGAATAACCCAGGTTCTGGAACTGTTAAAAGCAGGGGATTACGGGGCCTTTAGAACCTATGATGGAATTGTTTCCCTTATCTATCCTATTATTCCACTGCTGGTAATCCTTGAATTGATTTTAGGACTTATCTATAAAAATCCTCAGGCCAAGGTATATAAAGTCAACTTCCTTATTTACATCTTTAATAGATTTGTAGGCAGATTTATTGCCATTGCTATGGTAGCCCTGTGTATTGGCCTTTTCCAACATCTGGCTCCTTTTCAAACCAGTTTTACCTGGTATTGGTTTATCTATGGCTATATTGTTTGGGAGTTTGGGCATTTTCTCTATCATTACTGGGGCCATAAAGTGCGGCTGTTCTGGTGTCTGCATTCTACGCATCATGCCCCGGAAAATATGAATCTTACTGTTACCTATGCCCACTTCTTTTTAGAAGCCCCCTACGCCGACACTATTCGCACAACCGTTTGTATTTTGCTGGGGGTACAGCCCGAACTCCTGTTTTTAATCATGTTTATAGACGGCACCTATGGGGCTTTTATTCATGTTGGTGAGAACCTGATAAAAGATGGCAGATTGGGTTTTTTAAATAAGATCATTTTAACCCCTTCCCACCATAGGGTACACCATGCCCGTAATCCACTTTATATTGATACCAATTTTTGTAATCTCCTGAATATCTGGGACAAGGCTTTTGGAACCTACCAGGATGAAGATAAGGCCATAAAAGTTGAATACGGAATTACCCGTAAGATGGATTCAGGAAATTTCCTTGACGTTTACTTTGGAGAAATTGTGGCCTTATTTAAGGATATATACAAGGCTCCTGGTCTAAAAAATAAATTATTATATGTGATTATGCCTCCTGGGTGGAATCATAGCGGCGAGCATAAAACTGCAAAAATTGTTCGCGATAATTATCTCATTTCACATAAGGTAAAGCATTAAACATATACTAAAAAAGCAGATGTCCCCACCTGCTTTTATAAACTAAATCAAACTACATAAATAAGAACGTATCCTTTTTTAAAGGCTGCCTAAAAATAAAGGGCTTATACTATCTTGAGGTTAAGTTAATTAAAACAATAGGTTACCATTTGTGTTTTTGTATAAGCTCTCCAAAAAATAGCCGCTTTTATATGTTGTTTATCCTCCATGCTAAAATCTCTTCTATGGCGTCAACTTTAGCTTTTGGCAATATTATTTCACTGGCTTTGGCAGTTTCTTCAATTTGCTGTGGATTACGAGCCCCTACAATTGCAGAAGTCATCTCTTTGTTACGCAATACCCAGGCCAGGGAAAGCTGCGCAAGCGAAATGTTCTCTTCATTTGCTATTTGCCCTAGCTGTTTTATTGCTTCAAGATTGACGCTTAGTTGGGGTTCCATAAAAAACGGATGCCTGCTTCGCCAATCAGATTCTGGCAAACCAGCAGCTCTTTCTTTGGTAAATTTACCCGTCAGCAATCCTGCTTGCATTGGGCTATAGGCAATAATTCCAATCTGGTTAGTGCCGCAATAGGCCATTATTTCTCCCTCAATTTCACGGCGAAGCATACTATACGGAGGCTGTAAAGAAGTTATGGGGTGTATTGCCTGCGCTCTTTTAAGTTGGTCCAGGCTAAAATTTGATACTCCTCCATACCGTATTTTACCTTCTCTGACAAGATCTGCTATAGTTCCCCATCCTTCTTCAATCTCCTCATCGGGCTCTGGCCAGTGTATCTGGTATAGATCTATTACTTCAATAGCCAAACGTCTCAGGCTCGCTTCTACCTCCCGTCGTATGCTATTTGCCCTTAGTGATTTCCCTATCTCCCGGCTGTCACCTTCCCAAACGCGTCCGCATTTGGTAGCCATGATTACTTCATTCCTGATTCCTTTAATTGCCTTGCCTACTACTTCTTCGGCATGGCCATGTCCATAGATAGCCGCTGTATCTATCCAGTTGATCCCTTGATCGAGTGCTGCATGAATTGCCTTTACAGAAGCTGTATCTTCCTGGGGTCCCCAACCAAATTTCCAATCTCCGCCACCCATCGCCCAGGTGCCTAATCCTATGGTAGTAAGATGAAGTTGTGAATAACCCAATTTGCGTGCCTGCATAACTGTGATTTTGATTTTAATAAAGATACTTAACCCTTTCTTTAAATCAATTTTCCTAAAGCATTTCTAAAGCTTTTTTACATATTTCGTATACATTTTAGAAATACAACTTTAATATTATTGAGAATTGGTATTAAAAGATTAAATCCCAATGTTGTATATTTATTTGTTGATCATATAAATAATTTAAATTTCTAACTATGGATAATTCAGGGAACACCTTAATTGGACTTATTGCCGGCACGGCTATAGGAGTTGCCTTAGGGGTACTCTTTGCGCCTGATAAAGGAGAAGTAACAAGAAAAAAATTAGCTGATGAAGCAGCTACGGCCAAGGCCAATCTGTCAGAATCTGCCGCAGACCTGAAAGAAAGGGTTATGGACACTTTGAGCTCTGATCCGAGTGCCCTGGAAAATGGAATTGAGGGTCTAATCTCTAATGCAAGTTACAAGGCGGAAGATATTATTTCTGCTTTAGAGAAAAAGTTGGGGGAATTAAAGGCTAAAAATAGGAAATTAAAGAAATCTACTAAATGAGTGTACTAGAATCCTTGGACAAGACTTCAAATAAAGCCGTGAACCTTGGCGATGAGTATTTAACGAAGACACAGGAGTATTACGAGCTTAAAGTTTTTCAGCAGCTTGCTGCCACTACTGCCTTGTTCTGCAAAGCAGCCATATTAGGCAGCCTGGGCTTTTTGATAATTATTTTATTGATAGTTGCTGGTACTTTAGCATTAGGCAACCTAATAGGAAATATGGTTAATGCCTGTTTAATTAGTGCAGGCATTTTATGTGCAGTAGGAGCTCTTGCTTATGCCTTGAGAACTCAAATAGAAAACCTGATTATTCGGACTATGTCTAAACAATTTTTCGATTAAATGAGACAGTATAAAAATAAGGACGAAATAAATTACGACCTAAAACGCCTGAGTCTGGAAAGGCAGATTGCCTGGGAAGAAATAAAGGGTCTTAAGGAAGATTTTAAGGAGAGTATACAACCTTATAATTGGTTTGGACCTATTTTGTCTTCAGCAAAGCAATATGGTATTCTTTATTTTATTCGTTTGTTGTTTAAAAAGAAGTAACAATTCTCGTTGTATTTTAGCTAAGGATTGGTTTGATCCTTATTAAAAATCCCCCAATTATATAATTCCTGTACAGTTCTTTAGAACTACAGGTGATAATTTTATTTACATTTAAAGTCCCGGCTTTAATTATACTATTATGAAGGGTTTCATATTTGCATCATTCCTCTGTCTCATATTAATCACCTCCTGCCGAGAGAAGAAAGCTGCTTCACAAAAAGAAAGTTCTGAGCATGTTGAACAAAAAATAGCGCTAAACCCTTGGAAACCTTTGTTTAACGGAACCGACTTAGATGGTTGGACAATGAAAATAACAGGACATCCTTTGGGAGAAAATTTTGGAAATACCTTTCGCGTTTCAGATGGTGTTTTGAGTATTCGTTATGATGCTTATGGAGATAATTTCAATAATAGGTTTGGTGCACTATATTTTAATGAGAAATTAGATAACTACAGATTAAAAGTAGAATACCGATTTGTAGGTGAAACCGCTCCGGGTGCACCTGAATGGGGGTTTAGAGATAGCGGTGTTCAGTTCCATTCTCAGTCACCTGCTTCTCTAAAAGCGGATCAACCATTTCCTGTTTCCCTGGAATATAACCTGCATGGTGGTAACGGAACTGATGAAAGGCCGGTAGGGGCAATTTGTGCAAATGGTATGTTTGTGGAGTTAAACGAACAACAAAACTCAAGCTATTGTAGCCCTCCCATGGTAAAAAGAACTTTTCACGGGGATCAATGGGTGACTTTGGAAATAGATGTAAAAGATGGTGAAATAACTCACTATGTAAACGGGGAAGAAGTCTTGAGCTATTCCAACCCAACTTATAACCCCGAGCATGAGATAGCTAAAACCCTTATTGTAAATGGTGATACTTCGGTTAAAGACGGATATATTTCTTTGCAGTCTAACAGCCATCCCATAGATTTTAGGAAAATAGAACTTTTGAAGTATTAAATTCAAATTAAAGATGATTAATAAATCGAAAATTGCCATAGTAACCGGTGCGGGGTCTGGTATTGGGAGAGCAGTAGCGATAGCATTAAATAAGGATGGATGGACTGTAATTCTTGCTGGCAGGCATGAAGAAACCCTCACGGAAACAGCTGCTTTATGTAATACGGCGGGCGTGCTGGTGTTGCCAACGGATGTTAAAGATCCGCAAAGCGTCAAAAATCTTTTTGCTCAAACTCTAAAAGCTTATGGTCGCCTGGATTTACTTTTTAATAATGCAGGTGTAAGTGCTCCAGTAAAGCCAATGGAAGAACTTACCATAGAAGAGTGGAAGCATGTGATTGACACGAATTTAAATGGGGTCTTTTTCTGTACACAAGAGGCATTCAGAATTATGAAATCTCAGGATCCGATGGGAGGACGAATAATAAACAATGGTTCACTTTCCGCTCATGTACCACGGCCGTGCTCTGCACCTTATACGGCAAGTAAACACGCGGTAACAGGCTTAACCAGATCTACTTCCCTGGATGGCAGGGATTACAATATTGCTTGTGGACAAATTGATATAGGGAATTCCAAAAGTGAAATGACCAAAAAGATGGAAAAAGGAACGCTACAGGCTGATGGTTCACATAAAATAGAACCCACAATGAACCCTAAAGACGTGGGCCGAACCATAGTTTATATGGCTAGTTTGCCTCTAAATACCAATGTTCCTTTTCTAACAGTTATGGCCAACCAAATGCCTTATATTGGCAGGGGTTAACATGTTTACGCCAGTGTTATTTTCTACGGTAAACAATTCTGAATAATGTGCCTCCGGCATCGTCAGATATATATAGAGATCCGTCCGGGCCCTGGGCTAAACCTGTTGGCCTGTGCTCAGCTTCGCTCGGGGAAGAAACTTCTTCTAAGCCGGCAAAACCATCGGCAAAAACCTGCCATTCCCCACTGGGTTTCCCATTTTTAAAAGGTACAAAGGCCACCATAAACCCTTTTTGTTTTTGAGGTGCCCGGTTCCATGAACCATGGAAAGCAATAAAAGCACCATTTTTATACTCCTCTGGATACATATCTCCGGTATAGAAAAGCAGGGCATTGGGAGCCATATGTGCAGGAAAAGTGGCTATTGGATCTATAGCATTTTCGCCAGCTATTTTCTTACCATCCCCACCGTATTCAGGGGATAAAATCTTTTTATTCTGAAATTGATCATAATAAATATAGGGCCAGCCGGCATCATCACCTTCATTGATTATATACATTGTCTCAGCAGGTAAGTTGGCTGAAGTTTCCAGATCATACAGATCTGGGTAGAGCGTTTTCAGCTGATCTCGCCCGTGTTGTGTGACAACTAATTTGTTCAATTTGTAGTTCCAGTCCAGCCCCACCACATTTCTTAAACCGGTCGCGTATCTTTTCCCTTCGCTGTAAGACTGTTTCATTTTATCTGCCCTGAACTGCCATATTCCGCCAGCCGAATCAAGAATGCTGCAAGGCATCATCCCCGGAGAACCTAAAGTTCTGTCAACTTCCTGGCATGCGTTAGAATACGCACCTATATTTACATAAATATTCCCTTCCCGGTCCATGGTAAAGGATTTTGTGGCATGTGCTCCTCGGGAAATCAAATTGGTTACCAGGGTATCCGGAGCATTGGTGTCTGTTACTTCGCCACTGGCATCGAGTTTATACCTGAAAATATCCTCATCGGATGACGCATATAAATAGTTGTCATCGAGGTATATGCCAGTGCCACCATAATCTGCAAAGCCTTTTTTTGTGTCGGCAATGCCGTCCCCATCCTGGTCTTCAAGGTAAATTATACCTTCTCCATCTATTGGTTTTCTTAGCTTCAGGTAAACACCCCCATCAGCGTTAACTGCAATATGCCGAGGATTCCCAAGGGAATCGGCAACCTTTAATACCCCAAAACCATCGGGAACGGTTATACCTTCGTTATCCGGACTTATATTTAAAACAGCTGCCTTTTCTGAATTTTCCTGCTGCTCTTTACAGGCAAAAAATGTAAGTAGTGCAAATATGAGAAAAACCCATTTTGGTTTTAAATCAAATGATTTATGTGAAGTTTTGGACATAATAATTGAATTTATAGTAATTAAAGATATAATATTACTTTCTTTTTAAGCGATTCCAATTGGCGAAAAACCTTTGTGAGGAGATTTATTTTTTTAGAAATCAAGTTGCTGTCAAATCTACCTTCTTCACAATTTTCACGGCCTTGTAAATGGCATCAATAATTTTCATATCCTTAACCCCTTCTTCTCCATCAACAGGAATAAGGGGCTCTTTGTTTTCTAAAATAATACCCGCCATTTCATCCATCTGTACTGTCTGGTGGGTTATGTGAGGATCAGTCAGTTCCCCTTTATGGGTACGGGCTTTAATAGGGCCATAGCCTGAAGATGGCTGCATTTCTGCCCATCCATCTATGCCATTAAGGTAAAATCTATCCAGATGACTCACTGCGTAGGTAGATAAGCAAGAGGCTACTGCGCCGCCCGGGAAGCCCAATTGAAACTGTATGGTTTCATCTATCCCTTCCTTAAATTTAACTGGATCGTTTTTAGTCTCCTGAGCGGTAACCCAAATGGGTTCTTCCCCTATCATATAACGTGCCCCATTAATGGAATATATTCCAATATCCATCATAGCTCCTCCTCCTGACAACTTTTTATTCAACCGCCATTGGTTGGGATCGCCAATCCTAAAACCAGATTGCCCCTGGAAGAAAATAATTTTACCAAAATCACCAGCCCTGCTCATTTGCACAATCTCCAGGGTTTTGGCCTCAAAATGCATGCGATATCCTATTAGTAATTTAACTTTGGCTGCCTTACAGGTGTCTACCATCTCCTGTCCTTCCTTGGCGTTGATCCCCATCGGTTTTTCACAAATGACATGTTTTCCGGCCAGGGCAACCCGTTTGGTAAATTCACAGTGCAGTCCGTTTGGCGTAATTACGTAAACCGCATCAATATCGGGATTATCCTTTATCTGATCGAAATTTGCATAATTGTAACAATTTTTATCAGGAATGTCATACATCGCCTGCCATTTGGTCACTTTTGAGGGTGTCCCGCTAATTAACCCAACAAGTTTAGCTCGCTTACAACTTTGCATTGCCTTTGCAACCCGTGTACCATAACTCCCCAGCCCCATTATTGCAACACGTAAAACGGGTCCGTCATAGAGAGAGGTAGTGTGTGCAAAAAGATTGGTTGAATTGCATAAAATTGGTAGTCCTACTGCTGAGGTAGTTATTTTCTGTACAAATTCTCTGCGTGTGCTCATGATCATTTTTTTTAAGACCTATAAACTTAAGAATTAATTCAATAGACCTGTTTGGTTCCAACAAATAATACTCAGGCCTACAAACAAGAACATTCCTGTACCTGAAAATTGGAGTATCTGGATTGGACTAAAATAGTATTCGTGGAGCATTCAATAGGGTGAAGTTGGAGTATAAAAAATCAACTAAATGACCAAATCGGAATTCCATGGATAAAAAATTAGGCCCATACGGACAATAAAACCAGCCCTTCGTCCCATTCTACAATGATCCTTTGTTGAAAAACGATATACTTGTTCGGTTCCTCTCGAACTTAATTTATTAACCTAAACCATAATGAAATGAAAAAATTAGTTTTTTGTTTACTATTCTTTGTAGCCTTTTCAATTAATGCGCAGGAATCCTACTGGACCTACTATAATTTTAGTGTTGAACCGCAAAATGAGGCGGCAGTATTAAAACTTGTAGAAGATTATTTTAAAGAACATAAGCAGGATGGTGTTACTGTTCGTTTTTTTGAAAACCACTTTAATGACAGTGGTAATAATTACTCACATTCTATAGGGTTTTCTGGTTCTTTAGATGCTATGGGCAATCAATATTCCGGGGCTCAAAGTGATTCATGGGATTTATTTTTAACCCGTGTAAACCAACTTATCGAAGATTCTTTTAGTTCTTCCATGGGAACCATAATTTCCACTTATGGCGCTTTGGATGCGGTATATCCAATACAAAATTATATCTATCTTCATGTTGATGATACTGACACCTTTCTTACTGCCCGGAAAAAATACTTTTCAAAATTTAGTTCGGATGTCAGACTTACGGTATTAGGGAGTATCACTTCGGGGCGTTCTCCTGATAGGGAGACCCATATGGTAATTCAGGGTTATAAAGATTTTAAATCTGCAATGGCAGGCATGGATGGTCTTCTTTCCCCGGAACAGGTTGAAGCCCGCCGGAAAGCCTGGAAAGAATTTGGTGAAACTAATGGAGGTGTAAACATGATCCGGAGCGGTACAAGGATCCTTTTAGGCAAATGGTAAAAGATTTCTATTATAGCAAAAACCCCTTAGTTGAAGGGGTTTTTTATTCCCGGATTAAAAAAGGCTCTCTTTTAATATTTTGTGGATATAAACGATAGAAGTTTAACACCTACCATCTTTATATGTGCGTATCTCCATGATTTATAAAGTTTTATGCTGTAAAAATGATTTATTTAACTACCTTTTTATAATTAACCATAAAACCACTTAAAATGAAAAAACTTTTTATTTTTTTATCATTTCTTTTTGCAATTCAACTAAGTTCGCAAGAAAACTATTGGACCAGTTACAATTTTATTGTTGAACCTCAAAATGAGGCAACTGTAATAAAACTTACAGACGATTATTTTAAGGCACACAAACAGGAAGGGGTTACGGTGAGTCTTTGGGAAAACCACTTTAACGATAGTGAGAATAATTTCACTCATTCAATTGTTTTTTCCGGTTCTTTTGATGCATTAGGCGCGCAATATTCGTCCGGGCCAAGTGACGCATGGGCCTTATTTTTAACAAGGCTGAACCAACATATTGAAAAAGGATTTAGTTCTGCTATGGGCAATGGCATTGCAAGCTATGGAGATGAAAATGAAGAATACCCGGTCAGGCGGTTGTTTTTAAGCCATGTTTCTGACCCGGCGGCTTATACTGCTTCTTTTAAAGAATTCAATTCAAAACATAATCCCAAGGGAAGATTGATATTTTTAGGACAAATTAATTCTGGCCATTCTCCGGAGGGAGAAACACACTTTATAGTTACCGGATTTAAAGATTTTAAAGCGGCTATAGGAGGTGTGTCTAAATTGGTGCCGGAGGAAAACAAAAAGGCCTTTCAAAAGGCATGGCAGGAATCCCGGGAATCAAGGGGGGATGTCAAATTGATTAGATCCAGTACCCGTGTTCGTCTCGGTAAATGGTAAAACATGAGTTTAAATTTAAACCCCTTCATGTGAAAGGGGTTTTTTATATTCAATAATGTCATCATCTCAATATAAATTATTAGAATTAAAGTTTAAAACCATAAAAGCTGAGTAAAACTAAGAACAAGATTGGCTGGAAAGTAGGTGCGGCACTGGTGGTTGCCAATATGATTGGCACAGGAGTATTTACAAGTCTGGGGTTCCAACTTCAGGACGTAACCAATTCATGGTCTATTCTGTTGCTTTGGTCACTGGGAGGTGTCATGGCAATTGCCGGAGCCTTTTGTTATGCTGAGATAGGAAGTGCAATTAATAAATCTGGCGGTGAGTATATATTTCTTTCTAAATTATTTCATCCACTCGCGGGATATCTTTCGGGCTGGGTTTCACTGACTGTGGGATTTGCAGCCCCGGTGGCCCTGGCCGCTATGGCTTTGGGGGCATATTTAGGAAACGTCCTGCAGGTCAACAACACTTTTTTAGCCATATCTGCTATTGTCACAATATCGCTCATACACTCTTTCAGCCTTAATGTGAGCAGCAAATTTCAATCCTATGCCAGTTGGTTCAAGGTACTTTTGATCCTCTTCCTAATTCTTATTGGGCTTTACTATGCCCAAAGTGATTCCGCACTTGACTTTTCCAATTCATGGACAATGGAGATTTTAACTCCTTCATTTGCCATAGCTTTTGTATATGTGAGTTATTCTTATACCGGTTGGAACGCCGCCTCTTATATAATTGAAGAGATAGACAAGCCCAGGGTTAATCTTCCTAAAGCACTTGTACGGGGTACTCTTCTTGTAACTCTATTATACGTGTTCATGCAACTGGTCTTCTTAAAGCACGGGACGTTGGCAGAACTGCAAGGGCAACTGGATATTGGACATGTCTACGCATCCAATATTTTCGGCAGCAAGGGTGCCAAGACCATTAATATTCTAATTTCTTTCTTTTTAATCTCCAGCATTAGTGCAATGATCTGGGTGGGACCACGAGTATCGCATGCTATGAGTAAGGATTTTAAGATTTGGCGATTTTTACAAAGGAAGAACAAGAACAACCTTCCGGTGGCTGCAGTTTGGTTACAGGCAATATTAAGTATAGCCTATGTACTCACCGGCACCTTTGAAAGTGTACTGCTTTACTGTGGATTTATTTTACAGCTAAGCGCAGCCCTTACCGTTGCCGGGGTGTTTGTGCTGCGAAAAAAAGAGCCCGCATCGCCGCACTTTAAGTCCCCCTTTTATCCTTTGCTGCCTGTCATCTTTATCCTGTTTAGTGTTTGGATATTTGTTTATCTGATAACAGATAAAACTTTGGAAAGTATTATTGGACTGCTAATCCTGACCATAGGCGTGCTTACTTATTTTATAAATAAAAAGATTTCCAAATCTTCCTGACAGAACATTTATAATTTCTGTTTAAGTATAAATTGGTTATCTTAATCGACATTCTAGTTAACCCTTCCCAAATATGCTCATTAATTCTTAACTTCTTTATCGGCCTAATCAAATAGTCTGTCGATAACTTATTAACCAGTTGATGAATGAACAATAAAATTTCAAGAAGAAAAGCCATAGCAACAAGTCTTAAGATTTCGTTAGCAGCATTGGGTGGATATGCCTTTAAATCAAGTAAGCAGGATCTACCATACTTTGAAAACACTGTATTAAAGAAGAAACTACCAATAAGAATTAGTTTGAATACCTCTACATTATTACATTATAAATTGGATGTTGATGTGCAAATTGACATGGTGGCCGATGCAGGATTTGACGGAGTTGAATTGTGGATGCGCGACATAAAAGCATATCTGGAAAAAGGAGGTACAGGTGAACAATTAAAAAGAAAATTGGAAGACAGGGGGCTAATCCTGGAAAATATAATAGGCTTTTCCAAATGGTGTAGTGATGATCCGGAAGAAAGAAAAAAAGCATTAGATCAGCTAAGAGAAGAAATGGCTATTACCGCTAGCTTAGGGGGAAAATACATTGCAGCACCAGTACAGGGGATAGAATCTTTGGATAGGAACAAATTTGATGATTATTCAGAAAGGTATAATGCTATTCTTGAGCTGGGTGATGAAGCCGGGGTGACACCAATAATAGAACTTTGGGGTATGGGCGCATTAAACAAGGTAGCCGATTGTGCCCGGATAGTAATCGCCACAGGACACCCAAAAGCAACAATGTTGCTCGATTTTTATCATGTTTACCGGGGAGGGAATGATTGGGACACAGTTGATATCCTGAATGGAAAAAAATTACCGGTTATTCATATAAATGATTACCCTTCAAGTCCATCTTATGAATTGTTAAAAGATTCAGACAGGGTATTGCCTGGTGAAGGTGTATGCCCGTTTAACGTGCTTATCCCAAAATTATATGAAGCAGGTTTTAGAGGTGGTTTTTCCGTTGAACTATTTAATAAAGAATATTGGGCGACCATGGATGCCGAGACCATACTGAAAAACAGCTATGAGAAGACCTATAAAATAGTTGACAGGGCCCTCGCAAAGACCCTTTAAAAATTTATACAATCACAATTTGAATTAAAAACATGATGAAACTTAGTTTAAAATATGCAATTGTCCTCCTTCTTAGTCTTGGAAATTTAAGCACGATTTTGGGGCAGGAAACAAAAAGTGACAAGGGCAGTGAGTGGATTTCCCTGTTTAATGGCAAAGATCTTGAGGGTTGGAAAGCAGGTGTAAACGCTTCTACTTTTTCCGTAGAGAATGGTACTATAAAAGTTGCCGGTGACAGAGCCCATTTGTTTTATGCAGGTGATTTGGAAAACCATAATTTTAAGAATTTCGAATTTAAAGCAAGGGTTATGACCAAACCCGGGGCCAATTCCGGTATTTATTTCCATACCAAATATCAGGAAGATGGGTGGCCCCTGTATGGTTATGAAGTGCAGGTGAATAATTCACAGGGAGACTGGAAACGCACCGGGAGCTTGTACGGTATAGTAGATATTAAAGAAAATTACGCGGCAGATAATGAATGGTATACAGAATATGTAAAGGTTGAAGGTAAACGGATTATCATTAAAATAAATGAGCTTGTAGTTGTTGATTACACGGAACCTGAGAATCCTTTACGGGAGGGAGACGGTGTGCACAGAGTAATAAGTTCAGGCACTTTTGCTCTACAAGGACATGATCCGGGAAGTATAGTTTTTTATAAGGATATCATGGTAAGACCTTTACCGTGATTCATCTCGAAAATTGTAAATTAAGTCCTATTTTTAATGTTTAAGAAACTAAATCAACCAAATACCAATGAAAAAATTTCTTAGTTATTTCAGTGTAATTGTCTTTATTCTGATTCTTTCAAATTGTAGCGATAATAAACCCGATAATGAGACAGCCGAAAAAAAGGACCGCAACAACTTCGGACACCATATTCCCCGCGGATTAACTAAAACCTCCGAAGGCCTTAGTCCGGGTTATGTAATGTTCTCTGCAGCTAATTCTCCCTATACGTACCTTGTTAACAGAAAAGGGGAAGTAGTACATGAATGGAAAGGAAATTATGCCGGGTTTAACGCCTATCTTATGGATGATGGTTCAATTATGCTGGGCGTGAATGATCCCGATTATCCAGTCTTTGGTTTTGGAGGGCCCTATGGCCGGATCCAAAAAATATCCTGGGAAGGAAAAATGTTGTGGGATTATGAATATGCAGATACTACGCAAATCGTTCATCATGATTTTGCCGTAATGCCCAATGGTAATATCCTGGCCATAGCATATGAGACCTCTTCTTATGAGTATGCGCTTGCTCTTGGAAGAAAACCTGAACTTATTCCAAGATCCGGGCCATGGATGGAAAAAATTATAGAAATAGAACTCCAAGGTGCAAGCGGAGGAAAAATTGTATGGGAGTGGCGCGTAGAAGATCATCTGATTCAGGATCATGATGAAACAAAAGCAAATTATGGTAATCCGGAAGAGCATCCGGAATTATTCAATTTTAACGTGGGAGATTCAATCCCTCCACCAATTACCCAGGACAGCCTGGACATTTTAAAAGCCATGGGAAAAGGTGGAAGAAACCTTACTATTGATAACCCCCGCTCAGATCTCTTTCACTTTAATGCAATTAATTATAATGCGGAATTAGATCAGATTGCCTTTAGCTCACCTGAATTCAATGAAGTATTTATAATAGACCACAGTCTAACTACTGAAGAAGCCTCTGGTCATCAGGGAGGTAACAGTGGAAAGGGTGGTGATTTATTATATCGTTGGGGGAATCCCGAAAATTACCACCAGGGTGATTCTACTGACCGCAAACTCTACTACCAGCATGATATTCGCTGGATTGAAAAAGGTAAGCCGGGGGAAGGAAATCTTACCCTCTATAATAATGATATTCCCATGGGGCCAGATAGTCTGAATTATTCAGCTATATATGAAATTAATCCCGTCTTAATGGAAGATGGAAATTATGAAATGATGGCAAATAACCGTTTTGCGCCCGAGGAACCGGTATGGACTTATGTAGCCAAGGATACCATTTCATTTTATGGAAGTTTTATTTCAGGGGCACATCGTATGGAAAATGGTAATACATTCATTAATGAAGGGCCCAAAGGCCGCTTGTTTGAAGTTACTCCTGACAGGGAAGTGGTATGGGAATATTTAGTTCCCTATCGCGGCAATATTCACAAACCAAATGGTGATCCAACAGATATGATGCCTATGACATATAGTACATTCAGGGCCACTTTTGTGCCAGCAGATCATGCTGCTTTACAGGGAAAAGAGCTAAAACCTCTGGATCCGCAACCTGAACCATTTGTTATGCCTCCACCGCCACCTGAAGAGGACAAGAAAGAATGATTTAATACCCTTTAAGGAAGTTAAGGAAGTTCTTAAACCTAATAGGGCTAGAATATTTTAAACCCAGGCTATGAATGGAATTGATGTGGTGATGGTAATTGCAATAATCCTTTTCGCAAGACTGGGGGTGCGGTTACTTATGGGCTATCAAAAAATGAAAAAAGACAAAAAAAGGGATTCCAATAAAGAGGATTCTTAAAAATAAATTCATTAAAACAATTATTATGGGGATATTTTGGGATTTACTGCAACAAGAAGAACTCGATAAACAACAGGCACAGGCCGATAGTGTTGAAGACCGGGTGGCTATTTTAGAAACTGAATTGGAGAACACAAGGGTACTCCTTAGAAAAACTCTGGTAGCACTGGAAAAACATTTGAGCCAGGATATTGACGGGGATGGAATTGCAGGCGAGTAGAATATCCAATGAATAAATCGCTTAGAATTCAACCCATTTATCATTAAGTTAATCTTCTAATTAACCAACCAAATAAATAAAAACATACTTTACCTGAGCGCCATTATCCTGATGGGGCTTCTTTTTAATTGTGGTAATCACAAGCCGGTTAACAAAGCAGCAATCAAAATAACCCACAATATGTTTGGATAGAACATTCCCACGGGATTAACTAAAACCTCTGAGGGTTTTAGCCCGGGTTACCCTATGTTTTCTGTTCCTAACTCGCCTTTTACCTATCTTGTTAACAGCAAAGGGGAAGTCGTACACGAATGGAAAGGAAATCATGGTTTTGGCCTTTGAGAAAAACAACAAACCAATTGATGATCAATTTCTTTTATATATTTAGACTATTCATTGATAAACAATAATGACCAAACGTTTAGGAATTCTTGTTATTTGTGCCTTCTGGATGAGCGGCTGCCAGATGAAAAAAACGGACTTAAAAGGACCTGCGGTAATCAGGGATCTGAACGAAATTGTAGCAGACGGTAAACTCCGGGTCCTTATTGCTTACAGTGCCACCAGCTACTTTTTGTATCGCGGTCAAACCATGGGCTATGAGTACGAATTATTAAAACGGCTAGCCAAAAAATTAAACCTGGAACTGGATTTAAAGGTTTCCAGAAACCTGGACCATATGCTCGATGAGCTGAAAAAGGGAAATATAGACCTTGTAGCTCACGGACTGGCGGTTACCCAGGAAAGAAAAGAGGAGGTGGCATTTATCGATTACTTATACCTTACCAAACAGGTATTGGTGCAAAGAAAACCCGATAATTGGCGCAAACTAACCATTGACAATATAAAGGAAGCCATGATACAGGATCCCATAGAACTTATAGGGGATACCGTAAGTGTCAGAAAAAATTCCTCCTATTTGAAACGGCTTTTAAATTTATCAAAGGAAATTGGAGGCGATATAGTTATAGATACTTTAGAGGGCGCAATTTCTACCGATGAAATCATTAAACAAGTGGTAGATAAAAAAATAAAATACACCGTGGCAGACGGAAATCTGGCAAGGATCAATGCCTCACACTACCCTATTTTAGATGTGAGCGTCCCGGTAAGTTTTTCACAGCGCATAGCATGGGCCGTGAGCTTAGATTCTCCGAAATTATTAGAGAAAATTAATGACTGGATTGAAGAAGAAAAAAAAGGCTCTGATTATTATGTTATCTACAATAAATATTTTGAAAATAAAAGAAGCTTTAAGAGGCGGGCTAAAAGTGAATTTTACAGTTTAAATAAAAATCAGATTAGTACTTACGACAGGCTGATTAAAAAACATGCACAGGAACTAGGATGGGATTGGCGTCTGTTGGCCTCATTAGTATACCAGGAGTCGCAATTTGAGCCAAGCGACAGTTCCTGGGCAGGCGCAAAAGGTTTAATGCAAATAATGCCGTCAACGGCACAGGAGCTTAGGATTAAGGATAGGGGGAATCCCGAAGAGAGTTTACGGGGTGGAACGGCCTATCTGGAACAGCTTTCCGGTTATTTTGAGGAGGTAAAGGATTCGGTGCAGCGGATAAAGTTTGCCATGGCTTCCTACAATTGCGGATATCAGCATGTAAAAGATGCTCAAAACCTGGCTGAACTTCGTGGTCTTGACAAATACACCTGGGATGATAACGTAGATAATATGATTTTGGCTCTTAGTGATCCTCAGCACTACAACCACGAGGCGGTTCAATATGGATACGTAAGAGGTGCAGAACCCTATGACTATGTAGTGCAGATATTTGACAGGTACAAACTTTATTCTTCTTTAGTGGAATAATGGAAAAATTCCCTTAAAACATCAACAAACGTCTTCATTCTAAAAACAAAATATTTTTTTATTACGCTAAATATGAGTATCTTATGATTGATTCGTAACCAAAATATATTCAATTATGGGAACTATTAAGGCTTTGAACAAATGGGCCAATGCACATTCCTATTATCTTATTGATTTGGTGCGCATAATCCTTGGCGTTTATCTTATAATAAAAGTGGTTGATTTTATGTCTAACCCTGCCCAGATGAATGTGGTCATGGAGCCTTTTCAAAATTGGCCTGCCAGCTGGTTAATTTTGCACTATGTTATTGGGGCGCATTTTATTGGAGGAATTTTTATTATTGTGGGCCTGTTAACCCGCTGGGCGGTACTTATCCAAATACCTATTCTAATAGGTGCTATTCTGACCAATTTGCTTGGGGAAATGAATGTTTCAAATCTTGTTTCGGCTTCTATCGTATTGGTGCTATGTCTTTTTTTTCTCTTTTATGGCTCCGGAAAACATTCTACAGATAATTATTTAAAAATGCAGAAATAGAAATTGTATAAGATTTAATCATAGCAAAAAGGAAGTCCTATAGAAAGTTTGCCTATGCCATTGCCTCTGCGGATCTCTAAAAAGGGAATTTAGCCTGTACACCATTAAATACTTCGGTATAATAAAATTATAATCCCTTTGGGCCCGGAGAAATCTATCTGGTGTTGGATCCCTATTGGTTTATCAACGATTTTGACGGGCTAACTGTCGCCACAACGCATGATTCACACTGGAAATACAACCAACATGTACCTGTGATTTTTGTTATTAATAGTTTGGAAGCCCCTAAAATCTATCGACGAGTAGAGACTGTAAACGTGGCCTACATATTGTGGTATTATCATAGTATTAAGATCCCATCAAGGGCCTCCTGTACCCTATTAATGGAAGTCTTGGAGTGATTTCCATTGCCCTAATTTGCTACTATGCCAATTTAATTGAACATTTTTAATAAAAACATTATTATACATATAATGAAGCAGACCCTGGTGCAAATTTCTAATAACAGTCCCTACATTTGAAGTATTTTCCAATTCATACATATGTTATTCCTCATACTGATATAAGTCGGCCAGTTTATAGATTAGAAAATCAATTATGTTCTCATCAGATTCTCCATTCAGAAACATTCTATAGGCAGTATCGGCCTGTTCCTCCTTAAAAAATTCCAAATCATCTGAGCCATAATCACTAAAGGCATTCCATGACTTAAGGCCTTCCAGAATCTCTCTGTGGGCAATATATCTTCTCCTTGCAAGCTCCAGATTATTCCTGTAATTCTTGTTAGAGCGATTGTCCATTTCTGCTCTTTGAGAATTTAATCTTAGATAGTCTTGCTGAATACGATAATCTGCTTCTTCGGCCTCTGTTATTATCTTAAAATATGCCCGGGAAATTAAGGAAGTATACTTTTCCTCAAAAGCTGCGTAAGTAGTGTTTTTATAAAAATTATCCCCTTCAAGAATTAGGTTGTCCTCAGTACTTGAATAATACTCTTTAGAATCATTAGCCAGTAGAAACTCATCTTTTTGCAAAGATCTGTTCCAGGCTTCAGATTTTATGGTCTCCTTCCATATCTTCCGGTATTCTCGCTTAAAGTTGGCTTGTGATGAGGTGCAACCTTCAGCCAAAAAAACTAAAAGAAGAAAACTAAACACTTGAGCAACTATATGAACCCCTGCTTTTCTCATTATAGGGAAAATCGTATTTATGCAAGAGTAGATTTTGAGAATCTATGATATGGAAAAGGGGAAGGTTTAAAACCTTTGGCAATATAAGAAAGAATTCCCGTCTCTCATATCATAATTATGCCGAGAAGACACATAAAATTGCTTACTTATCAAATGCCTTAAATGATACCTGTATTTCATGAAGTTTGCGACTATTCAAAACGACCAAAATTCTAGGAAGTGTAACTAGTTTTGTCTGGCTAATTGGGGTTTTCGTTTCTTTACATAATACATTTTCATCATTCCCTTATTTTTAACTTTCATTTTGCCTCTGTATTCGCACTCAAATTCATCTTTTATCAATTCATAGGTGTTTTCAGAGATATTTATCCTGCCTGTCTCTGAACTCGTTTCCATCCGGGCAGCAACATTTACAGTATCTCCCCAAATGTCATAGGCAAATTTTTGGGTGCCCACTACCCCTGCCACCACAGGGCCCGTATTTATCCCAATGCGAATTTCATAAGGCATAATATTGTCTTGATTTTTTATTTTCACTTCTTCAGTGATCCGGACTATTTCAAAAGCAGCATGTACCATTTTTATGGCATGATCTTCTTTATGCAAATGTATTCCCCCGGTACACATGTAGGAATCTCCCATGGTCTTTATTTTTTCCAGTCCATGCTTCTCCATAACTTCATCAAACTTCGAAAAATAGTAATCTACACTTCTAACTAAACTTTCCGGTGTTAAGTCTGCCGATGACCGGGTAAAATCTTTAAAATCTGTAAATAAGACAGTGACCGATTCAAACTTTTTGGCTTCCACATGACCCGTTTCTTTTAATTCCTGGGCCGTTTCTTTGGGAAGGATATTGAGTAATAGACCATCGGACCTGTTCTTTTCCTCCTCAATAATAATATTGGTTTCCTTTACAAAACTATAGCGTCTGTAAAGAAAAAATAGTAGTACAAAGATTAAAACCAGGGCCAGGATTGTTGCATATATTATGATCCTTTGTCTTTTATCCTTTAACAACTGTATTTCCGACTCTTTCTGTAGCAGATCTACTTCATTCTGTTTTTGTTCAACTTCAAATTTGGTCTGCAAATTCCCCATTTCACGTACTTTTTCAATATTATTTAAGCTGTCTCTGTAAATGACATGGTTTTTATAGTACTTAAGGGATTCGGTGCTGTTCCCTCTTTTTTCATAGAGTTCTGAAAGCTTTAAATAAGCATCGCCAATTTGCTCTTTTAAGCCATATTGCCGAGCAAGATCCAAACTCCTATGAGCATAACCGAAAGCTGTTTCCCATTGTCCCTGTTCCGCATAAATGTCGGACATAAAGGTGAGGTATACACAGATAGGATAAAAATCCCCCAGTTCTTCCAACATTACTGTGGCCCGGTTTATGTTTTTTTCGGCGATGTCATTTTCTCCTTTTAAAGCATAAGCAAGGCCTACATTTCCCAGATTGTAAGCTATTCCTCGTTTATTATCTATAGCTCTATAAATGTCCCCTGATTGCTTGAAAAATAACAGGGCCGAATCTGGTTTGGCCAATTTCTCATTATATTCGACCCCCAGATTTTCAAGAGCTGTGGCATAACCAAGTGAATCATTCTCTTCTTTAAGAATGGAAATAGCATTTTTATAATTGAGGATTGTATTCTGGTCGTCGCCTATTACAGAATAAACTATGGCAATGTTTACATATAAAAGTCCCAAATCGCGTTTACGCTCTTTTTCTTTAGCAATTTTTACGCCTTCGAAAAAGCTTTCTAGCGCCCGGCTCAGATCCCCTTTAAGTCTCAGGGCACTACCTTGTTGCATATATGCTCCAATAATTCGTTTGGTTGAATCTGCGGCTTTTGCCCTGCTTAGCAGTTCATTGCTAAATTTCAGGGCTTTCTCCGGATCAGTATGATCCTTGGCAAGGTTATATAGAATTTGTAATCTGTCCTTTTCATCAAAGCGTCCTGAATGGTATATCAATTCGAGGCTATCAGCAATAACCTGGTTCTGCCCATAAATGGAAGTGGCAAAAAAATAAAAAAAGCCCAGTAGTATACAGGCTTTTTTTTGAATAAACTCCATAAGATATGAAAGTTTGTTATCAGCAAGGATAAACAGTTAATAATAGAATTTTATTGATTTGCCTTGATATACGGATCAATTTTATCCGAGTAAATTTGTGGTTCCCCGTTTTTCTTTACAGTAAACTTTAGAACATATTTTTCTTTTTCCTCGACAGGGCCTTTTGTAATTACCCCAACGACTACTTCGTTATCCCCTCCATTTCCTTGCAGCACATTTTTATCAAAAAGTTTTGGGCCCCCTTGGTGATTTATAGATTTGATATTGACCACATCTAAGGAATTAGTAGTGGAAACACCTCTCCAGACGATAATATCTCCTTTAGATACAATAGTCGTGTAATCCTCATTCGAAATGGTGTCTGCTTGTTTAAAATCAGCATATTTACGTAAGCCAGGTTTTATGAAAATACCATCCTTTTCAATGCTATCGGTTTTTATGATATCTGTAGTATTCACATAAAGGGTAATTACATGTACGTCTTTTGAATAAATTGTAATCGGAAATTCTTCACCTGTAGGTGTCTGAACTGACTTTTTGTAATCTTTACAAGCCAAAAGGCTCATAATTGCCATTAAAATTAAAAATCGGTTAGTTGTTTTCATAATAGTGTTCTTTTAATGATTAATTAGGTGAAAATTATTCAGTATTCTGTTCAGGTCTCAAATAACCTGAATTTCGGGAACAATTTGTGATTACTTTTCTAACTTCAAGGGCCTTACATTCCAAGAGGCAAAAGCATATCCTTAATATAATGAATTTACGCATCTTAGTAAAATTAACGTGGATGAAACTGCTAGTTTATTGTCCGAAAGTAGTATTTTTCTTATCCGAAGCATTTCTGATTTTCAAACATTATGATCTTATCTTTCTTTCAAAAGGAATTCTGTGGGATACATGCCCCTGTAAACTATACTCTTAAATTGAGGTTTTAATACAATTAAACTTCTATCTCATGCCCCTGAACAGCAAGTTCAATTGGGAAATCATACCTATGGGTGCTCAAAAATTTTCTAAATATTTTGGTTCTGTCTCTATCCGTCTGTTCAGGGTCATGATGGAACATTACCAACCGTCTGGCCCTGGCCCTCGCAGATAATTCCGCAGCGATTTCCATTGAACAATGCCCCCACCCTGCTTTGTTTTCATATTCCCCCGAACTGTATTGAGAATCGTGCACGAGCAAATCTGTATTCTTGCAGAGATCAAATCCGGAGATCCAATTATCCTCTTTAAATAAATGTTGGCTGCTCAACATGGGTTCATGGTCTGGGATATAAGTAACCGATTTAGATCCAAATTGAATTCTAAAACCCACTGTAGGGCCGGGATGACAAACAAATTTGGAAGTGATTAAAAACTTCCCAAGCTTAAATGGTTCGTTCGGCAATTCGTGTATGACCAATTTACTGGGGATATCCCTCAGCATTACCGGGAAAAGAGGAGGGGACAAAAATCTGTTCAACCTGTCTTTTAAAGTATAGGAACTACCGCCAGGGCCCCAAATATGAATCTCTTTATTGGGGTCAAAAATGGGTTTAAAAAAACCCAAACCCTGAATATGATCCATATGTAAGTGAGTGAGCAGGATATCTATGCGCACAGAGGTATAATAGCTGTCAAAATCTATATTCAAAATCCCCGTACCTGCGTCCAGTATAAGCCTTTCGTTTTTCTCTATGATTTCAATACAGGGGGTTTTGCCCCCAAGCTTTTGTGTCTCCCTGGAGGAGGTGGGATATGCGCCACGGGTTCCATGTAGCTTAATTCTCATAGCTTTAGATCATTATCCCAAAAAACAGCTAAAGCCCCGGCAAACTCCTTAGACCTTCCAATGATAGGGATGGAAGTAACAGAGATTTTAAAGGATTTACCTTCCATGCTTTTTATCCAGAAGGTCTTATGGGCGGGTACGTGTGAGTTTATAGTCTGTACAAGCGGAAGGTCTGCCGGTGGAATAGTATTTCCTTTTTCGTCATGTGGATAAAAATCGTTACCCCAGTCTCCAACTCTCATTTCCCCGGTATCCTGAAAACGCTTTCCCAGGATTTGTTCTGCCGGTTCGTTGTAAAATATAAGCGTGCCTTCAGGATCTACTATAAAAACGGGAACCGTAAGACAATCTGCCAATTGCCTGCTTAAAATAATTTCAATTTCGTGTGCTGACATAGGCAGACAAGTTTTGTAAGGTAACTCTCTTAAATATATAAAAAATAAATCGATTTTGTTTAATAACGAGCACCAGTATGGATTCTCATAATAGTACTATCACTCGGGAGAAAGGAAACATTACAAGATAGTGATTTCATGATTTTATCACTAAATAAAAACCTTATAAAGTCTATGGCTTCTATATATTTTTTACCTGGTCCCTTTAGCTTTGTATAACTAATCTACACCTTAGGAATACAAACAACCGCTTGCAAATTCCGTTCAGTCTTTGGTATAATTTTTGTCAAATAGGATTTTTAGGAGCAGCCAATACAGCCTTTGTAAAAGACAATCATACAAACTGATTAATTTAATGCAGTAAGTATTAAGCACAAAAAGGCAGCCATAAAGGCTGCCTTCAATGTTTCTTATCACATTAACTGTGATTAGACAGAATTTTTAGGAGTTGTCCTGAATTGTAGCTTTGGGTGCATTTTTTTTAACCGAAGCAATCCCATTTGCCATAGAGGAAGCAGATGAATACATCTGACTATCACCTATCACCTGCCCATTAGACGCTTTTAAACTAAAATAAGGGCGTCCGTCTTTTGCCTTTTTTTTGTCGAACATTTTATCATTCTGTGAGTTTTTCCTAATGGATTCTATCCCGTTATCACATGCAGATTTAGAATTATAGGCTTCACTGCGTAGAATTACCTGTCCGTTTGATGCTTTAAGATTGAATCTTAGCTTTCCGGCTTTGTCTTTTTTAATTTCAAATTTTCCCATTTGTTTTTATACTTATTTTATATAAAATTAAGAAAATATCTTCAATAACAGTTCTACTTTTTCGAAAAGGACGATATCTCAATTACTCTTTATATAAATATGTTTTTCTTTTTTAAATTAAAGCATTAGAACCCCAACTTCACACCTTGTGTCAACGACTTCAAATATTTATCCTTGTTCAACCTATATATAATTGGCGGCCTGTTTTTGGTTTTTCCCTTACCGGTTCCAATTTTTATAAGGATGTCAGACTTGTAGATCCGTTGCCGAAAATTCCCCTGGTCCACTACCCTTCCTAAAATGGCCTCATAGAGTTTTTGCAATTCTGGGATGGTAAAAATCTCCGGCATAAAACTAGATAATAATGGTCTACTGAGCAATTGAGTGCCAAGCACTTTTGATGCATCTGAAACGAGTTGGGCATGATCAATAGCCAATAGTAACAAAACGTTGAGAAACCCAATCCAGGAGATCTTGTGGGAAGCCCGAATTTTCCAGGCGTTTGAATTTAACTGTAAAATTTCCATAGGCAGAACCCAAAGTTCCGAACTGACTCAATATAAGATTATCGATAGGTTGGAGTTTTTGAACAAATAATTCAATTGGTTTTAGTATTTTTAATAGTCGCGCCAAAATGGTTTTTAAATTGTCTTTTTAAGTAGAAAGTTGCTACATAGAAACATTTTAGATTGGAAAAGTGAAAAAATTCTTTAAAGTTCTTGGAATAATTATCATGGTCCTTATTGCAGGTGGGGCCATTGTTTGGTTCGGGTTTTTAAAACCAGAACCCCCTCCGATTTCCGACGAAGATCGAGCACAGATTACCTTGATGCCCTTACCTTCAGAATTGGAACTGGGGAGTGGTGCTTTCATAATTAATACGGATTTAGGAGTTTCAGTAACAGGCACCGCCAACCTAAAGATCGAGAAAGCTCTTGATCGTTTCTATTCAAGATTAGGAGATATTTCAGGAAACGAAATCGAAAAAAAGGAAGGTGAACAACTGCTAATAGACTACAAAAAAATTAATGGAGAATATCCCTCTTTAAAAGATGATGAATCCTATTCTTTGCAAATCAGCGATTCACAAATTCAGCTTTCGGCCAATTCAGATACGGGTATTTTATACGGATTGGAATCCCTGTTACAATTGGCTAAGCTAGAAAATGAAACTTGGGTGTTTCCTGAACTGGAACTAAAAGACAATCCCAGATTTCCCTGGAGGGGCATAATGATAGATGCCGCCCGGCATTGGGTTTCCAAAGAAACGATCCTTAGAAATCTGGACGCGATGGCTGCCGTAAAGATGAATGTTCTGCATTGGCATCTTACCGAATATCAGGGGTTTCGGGTGGAATCAAAGAGATATCCCAAACTGCATGAGATGGGTTCGCAAGGAAATTTTTATTCGCAGGAAGATATTGAGGAAGTTGTTGCCTACGCCGCCGATAGAGGGATACGTGTTGTTCCGGAATTTGATGTGCCTGGCCATACGACTGCCTGGTTTGTGGGCCATCCTGAACTCGCAAGCGCACCCGGCCCTTATATTTTGGATTCCGTTTTCGGAATACTTGATCCTGTTATGGATCCTACCCGAGATGAGGTCTATGATTTTTTAGATGGATTTATAGGTGAAATGGCAGAATTATTTCCTGATGATTATTTGCACATTGGTGGCGATGAAGTAAAGCCGAAGCAATGGGAAGAAAGTCTGGATATCCAAAATTTCATGAAGGAAAATAACATTGCAGATCCACATGAATTGCAGGCGTACTTTAACATCCGCCTTCAAAAAATATTGGCAAAACACGGGAAACAAATGATGGGTTGGGACGAGATAATTCATCCAGATCTGCCCAAAGACGGGATTGCAGTTCAATCCTGGCGCTCTCACAAATTACTTTGGGATGCTGCCAGATTGGGAAACAAGGCGGTTCTGTCATCGGGATATTATTTAGACCATAAAAGACCCGCTTCATTTCACTACTCCGTAGACCCCATGCAGATTACGGGAGCTGTGACCATTGAAATCGATTCTACCAATTGGAAAGGTTATGAGTGTACACTCTATGTACAGGGAACTGAAATAGACGGTCATCTCTATCTGTTCGGCGAAGGGGAAAACCTTCGAGGTGTAATGAATTTTATGGAAACAGCTTCTGATTTTTCGAATGTACAAGTACAGGGCGAAACGTTGACTTTTAGCGCAGAGGCCTCGGTAGGAACGGTAAATTATGAGTTGACCACTAAAGCCGATTCCATCAACGGCAAGGCAAGTATTGCTTTATTTAAAATTGATATTAAAGGAAAACGAACGGGTGGTAGTGATATGCCCGATGGCGAATCATTGCCAAAATTGGAAAAAATTGAACCTTTAACTGCTGAGCAGGAGAAGAATATTTTAGGGGGTGAGGCCTGTATGTGGAGCGAGATGGTGGATAATAGAACTGTGGATTCAAGAATATGGCCACGAGCAGCTGCGGTTGCCGAAAAATTGTGGAGTCCGCAAGTGTTGACCTCCAATGTAGATGATATGTACCGCAGGTTGATGGTTTTAGATGATGGCCTGGCCAAAATGGGTATAAAGCATAAAGAAAGCGGCCCTGAAATTGTTGAAAATATCGTTCAAGAACCCTATCAAGAACCTCTTCAAAATCTAGTTGATGTGCTGCAGGAAGACGAGTTTTTTAATCGGATGCTGATCTACCATCCACAGCTGTACACTACTACACCCTTAGACCGAATCGTCGATGCCGCGCCTCCGGAAAGTTATGTGGCCTATACCTTTAATAAAGATGTCGACGCCTGGTTAGAAACCGGAGATTCGAGGGCCAAAGAGCGTATTCAAGGGCAATTGACTACATGGTCAGAAAACCATAGCAAATTACTTCCTGTTTTCGGTCTTCCTGAAAAATATATTGAGGACAGCCCGTTATCCGGACAAAGAACAGAGAACGATGATTTAGAAACCTATGAACGGTTAAAAGAAGTTGAACCTCATTCGGTCAATCTTTCGGCCCTATCTGAACTAGCCCTGACCGCATTGAATGGTCAAATGGCAGAGACGAACAAGGCGGAAATAGATTCCTTATTTATTGATGCCTCCAAAAGTCATGGAGGTGCCAAACTTCCTATTGAATCTGGCTTGAAAAAACTTATAAATCAAAATTAACCATGGCAATAAAACGCAAACTAAAAATAGTCTTGTTATCCATCCTGGGGTTGGTCTTACTGCTAGTAATTGCAATGGGCCTTTTTATTTATAAAGCTGTTTACGGGTTCAATTTCTATGAAAGCACCCCTCCCGAATTGCCATCTGATCTTGCCGGAAATACCGTATTAGTCTTCTCCAAGACCAATGGATTTAGGCACGGGGAAGCCATTGAGGCTTCAATTCCTGCTTTTGAAAAAATGGCAAAGGACAATGGATGGTCAATGTATGCCACTGATAATGGCGCCGTTTTTAATCCGGAACAATTGCAAAAATTCGATGTGGTCATCTGGAACAATACAAGTGGTAAGACCTTGAATGAAGAGCAACGAGAGCATTTTAAAAGCTATTTGGAAAATGGCGGCGGATTTGTTGGCATTCATGCAGCAGGAGATAATTCTCATCAATGGGATTGGTACGAACAAAAAGTACTGGGTACGCTTTTCTCCCATCATACTATGAACCCCCAATTCCAAAACGCAATAATGCATTTGGAGGAAGGAAATACAACTTTAACCGCATCACTTCTGGCTGCCTGGGAGCGTGAGGAAGAATGGTATATGTTTTATGACAATCCGCGCGACAAAGGTTTCCAGGTATTGTACACCGTTGATGAAACGCATATGAATCCTAGTGGTAATATCAAATTATTGGCTTCGGATAAAGATTGGGGTATGGGGGAAGACCACCCTATCGTATGGTACCATCCACTTCAGAAAGGTCGTGTCGTATATTCTGCTTTAGGTCATGCGGGAAATGCTTTTCAAGAGATTAATCATCTTAATATGTTGGAAAATGCCATAAAATGGGCCGGGGATTTTAGTTCTCCGTAATCAACCTCTATACTTTAAAACGAAACCCCTTGAATAACAAAGAAAATCTTTCCTTAAGGCTTTAAACCTGGTTAAAGGAATAAAAACCCGCCTGCATTTTTTAGCTATAACTACTACTGTTTTAAAGATGCTTTGCTAAAGATATATTCGGGTATCTCGGCATCGAACTCCATGCTCGTAACTATAAAATCGGTGCCTTTACCATCTTTCAACATATCTTTAAAGTTCATCTTCATAGGATACCAATGTCCATCTATCTTTTGAACATTTTCCAAAAGTACCCGCTTTAACAACTTCCCGCTCTTGGCGTACATTTCCTGTTTTAGGGGTACAAACCGTTCCTGGTCTACCCACATTTTTTGCTTTTCATAGGTTACATTGTCTATCTTGGCATTGAGTTCCATGACCCAGACCTTTCGGTCATCAAGGCTTTCTTCGTCCGTAACTTTTGCATTGTACATCCTGTTTAGCCTACGATCTTCCATGGCATCTTCATAAGACATATCGGAGCCCATGACCGATTGTCTCAGCATGTGTCCCGAAAGCTGAATGGTACGGTCTGTGGAAGGGGAATAGATCCAGAGCCTATCTTCCAGTTTCAACATTTTAGTGCCTTTTTCCCTTGCCGGTGACAAATACTCCGTAAAGGCCGTTTCCTCACCCCTGGCGTAGCCCTTGGAGGTAATTGTTCTGCTGTTCCGCTTGCCGTTGATCACCATCTGTGATTCGGATATGCTGGTTTTCGCAATCATATTGTCGTCCACTTTTTGGAGGATACTCTCAGGGCTCGGGGCCTTTTCCTGTGCCAGAATTATAGCTGGTGCCAAGAAAAAATAAATCATTTTATTCATGAAAACATATTTTATATTAAATCTATTTTTTAACCGTACAAAAACTATACCTCCATTTCCTTGAACAATGTAGCTGTCTCTCGCTTGTAAATTCCAATTCCCGACAGCAGGGTTCCTAAGACCATTGCGAACAGGCCCGGAATGAAACCGATATAGAATAAGGATGGTGTAACCTTGGCCCGGATGATTGAGGGCATCATCATAGTGGAGTTGCTTAAGTACTCGCCGATGTCTATACCTACGACCTGTAAATAATAGGTTGCCCCCACCCCAATCGCAGAGCCTATTACAGATCCAATGATGCCAATTAGTACAGCTTCATAAAACAAGCTGCGGTATATATGGCCTTTTGATTCGCCCAGGGCCAGCCTTATGCCAAATTCCTGATACCTTCGCAATCCGCCCAAAAGGCCAGTGTTCCATAGTACTATAGACATAGCGAAGACAAAGATGCCCACAAAAAGTACGGAAAAAACATCCACATAATCCAGATAGCCCGCCAAATTGTTCTGTGCCTTTAAGGGTTGCATTACAGGGGCGTATTCATCCGTGCTGTTCGCGTATTTTAAATTAAATGTATTGCTAATCCGGTTTGCCTTTCCATCATCATAGACCTCATCGTTCAGAAACCCCAGAATTTCTCCTGCACCGTTTTCCATATCCATCATCCGTTGGGCATCACCAATATCGATAATGATGGCGCCTTTGTCCATTGCCGCTGTACCGAAACGGACAGTGCCGGTAACCGTAAAGTTTTCGAAAGACATGGCACCGTTCATTGTAGAGCCGATATAGGTAATCTCATCTCCGACTTTTAGATCTAACTTTTGTGCAAAATCATGGCCTATCAAAGCTTCTCCTGCCTTTGTAGGTACCTTGCCTGAAACCATTGAATTGACGATGTTCAGGCGTTCAATTTCTCCGCTATTTTCTGAGAATAATTCCAGCGCCATGCCCGTCGCAGGTCCCTGGCCCTTAGTTTCTCCAGAGGCATCCGGGGCATCCATTAAACCGCCGAAACGGATTCGTTTTACCCATTTCATTTGTGGGATTTGCGCACGCAATGATTGCATTAATGTATCCACCCCCAACAGTGCCAGGTCATTAGGCAATTGATCTTTGTTCTCTGCATATGCCTTTGACATCACCTTTACGTGCCCTGTATCAAAACGGGCATTCTGATCCACAATATCCCCCATGGCTCCTTTCAGGTAGCCGCTGAGCAATACAGTTAGGGCTACGCCAATGGTTATGATTATAATTGGCAAGAGACTTCGATTCTTATCTCCTAAAATTCCTTTTAACAAAAATTGTATCATTGTAATTTCCCTTTTAATGCGTCAACTGGATCCATTTTGGATATCTTTCTGGCTGGTAAAAAACTCACAAGCGTTGCCAAAGAAACCAACATCAAAACAGTTCCCAAAAATAATTGTGTACTATAGGCCGGATAAATAATGTCTGCCATGGGAAACCCCATCTCGTCTGTTCCCTTGGGCATACTAATGCCGTTCATTGCAGTGGGCACAAACAGGCCCAGGCCTAAAATTCCACCTACCAAAATGGCCAGAATACTGTACATGCTGCCTTCAAAAGTGAAGATCCCCGCTACTTTGGCCCGGGTCATTCCCAGAGAAATCAAAGTTCCTATTTCTTTTTGCCTTCTGAAAACAGAAAGTACCTGTGTATCGAATATTGCCAATAATGCGATGAACAAAAGGATACCATAAATGAAATACGAACTTATCGTTTCAATTTCCATCATTGCCCTAATATCTTTCAGAAGAACATCTCGATTCAGGAATGTCCAGTTGGGTGGGTCTTTTTCAGGCCTGTACCCTTCGCTGGCAATAAAAAGGCTGGCGTGCTGGTCAAGTCCGGTCATTTCCCATAATTTATCGAGTTCCACCCATATTTGTCCATTGTCTACATTAGGTACCGTGCTGTCGAAAATGCCGGCTATGGTAACTTCAGAGGCGTCAAAGGTACCGTTCTGATCACGCCACCGAAGTATTACCTGATCCCCAATTCCCAGATGTGCAGAAGCCGCCATCCGCTTTCCAATGATGGCTGGAATGTCGGCATCGCTTGTTTTGAGGACGTTGGTGGGAAGTTTAAGAACGTCCTGATCTGCCGATATCCCTTTCAGAAGGATGGATACCAATCGCCCATCGGGATAAATGGAAGCCTGTCTGATCAACAGGGGCGCCAATCCCTTTTGCTTCCTTTTATTCAAAACCCCATGCCCATCCAACAAGGTAAAGGGGTCATAAGGGTCGTAGTCGGCATGCTGTAATTGTCCGTATCCGTATTCCCATTCTGTAGCATCTTTTTCAGCCTGTTGATTCCAGCCTTCCAAAAAAGCCTTGTAGAAAATGATGACCACAAAGGTAAAAGCCAGCACTAATACATTAAGCCAGGTACGAAGCCCTGCCCCCATAATATTCTTGAATGCCAACTGCATTGCTTGTTTCATATATATTCTGATTATTATGTTCCCTGGTTATTATGTAATCTACTCATAACTCCCTATCCTTAACTTCTTTGTTCATTAACATTTTTAAGCCCCCCCTAAACACACAACCTTTTACTGTAACTTCCCCTTTAAGGCTTCTACAGGATTCATTTTAGCAATTTTGCGTGCGGGCATAAAACTTACGACAGTAGCTGATACTACAACCAGTGCTATCGTGCTCAATATTAATCCTAGCCCATATACTGGGAAAATACGTTCCGCCACAGCTATGCCCATATCCTGAGACGCCGTGGGCATCCCGATACCCTTTTCTGCCAAATAGACGAACAGCGGAATACCGTAAATACTACCCAAAATAGTCGCCAGAATACTGTACATACTGCCTTCTATGGTGAATAGCCAAACCACTTGCCAGCGGGTCATACCCAAAGAAATATAGGTTCCAATCTCCTTCTGCCTTCTAAAAATGGATAATACCTGCGTGTCGAAAATCGCCAAAAGGGCAATGGCCAACAACAAGAAATACATAATTGAGCCACTTATTTTCTTCATGGCAATGATGTCGTTGAGTTCTTTTAACAGATCCTCCTGACTTCGGAAATTCCAGCCGTCCTGCAGTTCGTGTTGATAAGCATTCCCGGCTATAAACATGGTGGCATGTTCCATATATCCGGTCATTTCCCAAAGTTTTTCTATTGGGATCCAAATTTGTCCACCATCTACCGTGGGTACATCTGTATCAAAAATTCCCGCAATAGTAATATCTGCCGCATCAAAAGTGCCGTTTTTGTCGCGCCATCGAAGCAATACCTGATCGCCTTCCTTTAAATTTGCCGATGTTGCCATTCGTTCCCCGACAATTCCGGGAATTGAGGCCATACTGGTTTTAAGGAGATTCGTTGGTAGTTTTATGATGCTTTGTTCCGTTGCAATTCCTTTTAAAGAAACAGATAACATCCGCCCTTGCGGATAAATAGATGCCTGTCTTATCAAAACCGGCGTCAGATTTTGGGATTTGTCTTTGGGCAACACCCCATGACCATCCTCCAAAGTAAATGGGTCATAAGGATCATAATCCGCATGCAGTAAATGCCCCTTGCCGTATTCCCATGCAATGCTATCGCGCTTGGCCTGTTGATTCCAACCGTCGATCATCCCGTTATACAGAATGATCACTACATAAGCAAATGAAAGCACCCCTACGTTGAGCCAGGTGCGAAGACCTGACCCCATCAGGCTTTTATAAGCGAGTTGTAATGCAAGTTTCATTTGTTCTTATCTCTTGGTTCTGGCATCTGCCCTAAATATGGTATTTGGTCTCCGTCACATATTCATCCTCCGCCACTTTCCCATCCTCTAAATGGACGATACGTTCCAGATACCCCATGACTTTTTCATCGTGGGTAGAGAATACGAAGGTGGTATTCAGTTCATTGTTCAATTGCTTCATGGTCTGCATGATTGCATGTGCGTTTTTGGCATCAAGGTTTGCAGTAGGTTCATCGGCCAGTACGATTTCGGGACGTTTAACCATGGCACGGGCAATAGCAACGCGCTGCCCTTCACCACCTGAAATTTTTGCGGGTTTTTTATCGGCCATGTTCTCCAGGCCTACCCATTCCAAGGCATCCATAACCATTTTTTTTCGTACCGCCTTTCCTATATTCTGGAGGATCAGGGCGAACTCCACGTTCTCAAAAACAGTATAGACGGGCAACAAATTATAAACCTGAAAAATAAAGCCGATATGCCTGTTACGCAATTCGGCTGCCTGTTTGTGCGACAGATCTGAGATGTTCTTCCCCATGACAATGGCCTTACCTTCGGTAGGGCTGTCTAGTGAGCCCATAATGTTCAAGAGCGTGGTCTTTCCTGAACCGCTGGGACCAACCAGCCCAGCAAATTCGCCGGTTTTGAATTTAAGGTTAATATCGGTTAAGGCCTCAAACTCCCCCTCACCTACCTTAAATCGCTTGGTTACATGTTCAATGTTTATAATATTTTTTTTGTCTTCCATGAGAATTTGTTTTAATGATTATAGACCAGCATTAACTGAAAACCAGGACCGGCAAATGCGTTGACCAGATCGTTCATCTGTATGCCTCGCTGTATATCCGGATTATAATAGGCCATCACATAGCCTGTAAGTTTTTTAAATTGATGTTCATAGCTCATAAAAAAGGTAAAATTGTTAAGGGTCCAGTCCTTATAGACCATAGTGGTTAGATTATCAAAAAGGCCTATCGGATAGCTAAGTTGTAGCGCTGTAAGATTTGTATTGTTGGTAAATTGAAAAGGGTCTGTATCAAAGGAGGTGATCAGGTGTTCTACAATCGCGTTAAGGCCTGTCCCAATTCCGAAAGTATAATCCACCCCCAGATTCAAAAGGGCCTGATTGGTAAGAACGCCTACATCTTTTGATTTCTTAATGTAAGAAGCCTCGAACCATAATCCAATTTCTACGTCCCATTTCCCATCAAGAGCGATACGGTTTTCAGGAATTTTTTCAAACTGGGGAATCCCCGGAAGACCTTCCGTATCTGCGGTTCTATGATGGTAGGAAATTCCCAATTCCCCTTTGGGCACTGGAAATTGAACTCTTCCCCCAAATTCAGGGTCATACTTATAGGTCTTTACCGTATCAAAACCTCGAGCATTTTCGTTGCCATAGAGAGCCCAGACCCAAATATTGGCATTGTTCAGAAAATAGTATCGGCCCAAAACCGCATAAACACCATCTGTAAGTCCCAGAGGGTCCCGAGGGTCTATCTCATTAAACCATTGTAATGCGCGCAAAAGGGTAGCCACCCCAAAATCTATTTTTTGTAGTCCGGCACGTATTTCAAACTGACGGCCTTTATATCGGGCCCATAATCGATAAGGGTCTATATAACCATCTGTCTCCTCTTTATAAAATGGGCTAAATGATGTGGCTCCGTAAATATCGGCAGCTACCTGAAAATCCAAAGTCTTGGTGGAATCCAGGGGAATGGCATAATCTAGTTTGGGAATATAACGTGCCCCTATTAAAATATCAAGATCACTATCGGGACTATAATTACCAAAAGCTGATAATTGGCCATCGAACACCAGGCCTTTTTGCCCATAAGTTTGGACAACTAACAGCATTAAAATCCATACGATTCTCGTGAATATGGTCATTTTTTATCCTTTGGCATTACCCCGTAAAATATGAAGTTAGTCAGTTCTACTGCAAGCTCCTGTGTACTATCATACATGGAGGTTAGACGTTTGTCCAGCAACTTTTCATTCAGGCTATTTATCATATATATCACGAAATCAATTTTAAGGTCTTTTCGGATCTCCCCTTTTTTTTGGGCTTCGTTAAGGTCTTCATGTAAGGCTTGCATCATAGTTTTTTGCCATTCCTCCAGGGTATTTTTCAACCCGGTTTCAGTTGCGCCATAAATATCGTGCAAGAATTCCTCACTCAGGTTTTCATTATTATCGTGTTCCATCTGTACCAGACGATGAATCTTTTCATTAAAAGGCAAATCGGCGTCCATAATCCTTCGGTAATCCAACACTCCTTTTTCCATAATCTGTACAAGGACTTTCCGGGCCACCTGATTTTTATTCTCAAAGTTGCGGTAAAATGTCATTTTGCTTATTTCGGCCTTTTCGCAGATTTCCGCAACAGTTACTTTGCCGATGCCATATTTCCAGAAAAGGGCGCGTGCAGCACTCAGTATCGCCACATGGCTTTTGCTCTTTTTCTCTTTTGACACTTCCATAGATGGGACAAATATAACAAATATGTTACTTTTATAGTAACTTTATTGAATATAAGTAACATTTATTGAAAAGCCCTGGGTGTGATATTGACTTTGGAAGTCTTAATTTTCCGGGCTAACCAAAAAATCCAACCTAAACCTAAAGACCGGATGCTTAACTATGTGGCCCATTCACAAAATACATTTTCATTTTGCCCCGGTTCTTTACTGCAATTTCTCCTCTGTAGTCACAGTTAAATTCATCTTTTACCAATTCAAAAGTGTGTTCACTGATATTGATCTTCCCTGCTTCGGAATTTGTTTCCATCCGGGAGGCCACATTCACGGTATCTCCCCATATATCATAGGAAAACTTTTTGCTTCCAACCACCCCAGCTACCACCGGACCAGTATTGATCCCTATCCGCATATCAAAGGAGAGTGCATCTTTTGATTCGCCGGACTTCGCATCTTTTACGAATTGTGAAATCTCAATGGCAGCTTTTACCATTTTTATGGCATGATCCTTTATAGGAAAGGGCAGTCCACCGGCGCACATATAGGAGTCTCCAATAGTTTTGATCTTTTCGAGGTCATATTTTTCAATAATGTCGTCAAAGGCGGTAAAGTAAACCCCAAGTCTATTAACCAATACTTCAGGATTTACGTCTTCTGCAAGCGCCGTGAACGCCTCAAAATCTGTAAACAAGACCGTAACAGATTCAAATTTATTTGCCTTAACCACCCCTGATTCTTTTAATTCCAGGGCCGTTTCTTCCGGCAAAATATTAAGTAATAGACTATCGGATCGGTCCTTTTCTTTTTCTATAATGGCCTTGGTTCTTTTTATGTACAAATTGCGCCTGTACAATCCAACCGCGAGCAAGAAAATTAGAAATAAGGCAGTTCCTGAGGAAATGGCAACTATTTTTTGTGTACGTTTCTGTTGATTCGCTAAATCCAGTTCTATCTGTTTTTGAGCAACTTCAAAATCGGCAGCTTGTTGAACGGCCGTGATATTTTTTACACTGTCTCTGAAAGCAATGTAATTTCTATAGTATTTCAGGGAT
>Ga0209456_10000033_pt1 | contig 63250 bp, 66 predicted proteins | sample COG_11_FD_184755 | JGI IMG/M metagenome (GOLD analysis project Ga0209456, IMG submission 184755) | Pelagic marine sediment microbial communities from the LTER site Helgoland, North Sea, for post-phytoplankton bloom and carbon turnover... | ecosystem: Environmental > Aquatic > Marine > Neritic...
TCGTCATCGGGCTCTTGGTCTGGTGGGGAATCGTACTTGCTCGGCTGCGGCGCGGCCTTCCTTCTTCCACCTCCGCCTTGGCCGAAGGTGACCAACTCTCCGTTGCCGAGGATCGCTCCACGCTCTCCCCTATCCCGGCGCTCCTTGCCGATATCCTGAGTGATGTAGTGACTGTTCCCGTACTGGTCTTCGCCGTCCTTGTTCGGCATGATTGCGATATCCAGATATGTCCCCTTTTTGCCTCGGTACAACGCGGATTTGTCTATCTTCAACACGTCGATCTTTGCTCGTATCAATTGTGGCATTTTAATCTCCTAGAACGGGCATGATGCCGGTTCATCTATTGGTTTAGCTGGTTTTCCTACTACGTCACCCTCTGGTGTGTGCTCGATGATGTACCCTTCCTGTTTGTATACCCATACGGATAGTGCGTTGCATTTGTCTTCAATGGTCTCAGCTTCCTTGAGACCCAAGTGAGCGTAAATTCTTGCGACGGTACCCGAGAGCATCGCGATCTGCATCCGGGCCGCGTAGAGGTTGTCCTTGTGTACCTCGGTAAATGATTTCTTCGGCATCAGTCCGGCACGACCACCGGGTCGCCGGCGCACGCGATTCCCGCGAAGAGAATCAGACCGAGTAGGAATCCTGCAAACGACCAATTACATCGCGCTGTTTTTCTGAAAGAGTGAATTCCCTATCCTCCTCTTCTGCTTCGTTTTGTTTGGTCATGATCGACTCGATGAAGTCGGCCTCCCAGCAAGTAACTTCAAGGCCAGACTCATCGAGATCGAACACGAATGAGATTAGTTCGTCGTCTCTTAGAACGGACATGTCGCATTCTTTTCCAGGTACCCATCGAGTACGGGCCACAACTCTTTCCGCGTCATGGTGACGTTGTAGTTGAACTTCTCTCCATCCCCGACGTTCAGCCTCAATTCCTTGATCGTCCCGTCATTGTTGAAGGTCGCGGATTGCTCACGAATGGATCCTTCCGCGATATTCAGATCCATCTTCCTGGCGAGAGTATCTCTGGTGATCTTCATTGTTTGGGAAACCCCTTCCGAGTCCCGGACGGACCTGCCTGCTTGAATCGCTCTTCCATCTCCGCAGTGGCTTGCTTGGCCGCTTTCGCCCGTTCCCTCTGGACGAGCATCACGATCTTCTCCCTGAGCGCCGGAGTGATCCTATATCCAGACATAGGAGTACTCTTCATCCACTTCGTGACCATCTCTCGAATTGCTCTCTTGTCCATTTCGATCTCCTAAAAAGGCGAGACTTTGCCCCGCACTAATTCTCTGTTCAACTTGCTGCCAGTCTTGTTGACCTTCGCGGCATCCAACATCGCTTCCTCACTTGGTGAGGATTGCGCGTTGGCGGCAGCTTCCAATTCCGCTTTCCGTCTTTTTTGTGAGTCCGGCCCACCAATAACACGATCTCCGATTTTGCCTGTCGGATTCTGGATTACTTTGATCCGCCGCTTCTCCCTGTCGATCTGCTTAATCAGAAGCGCTGGGGCTCGCCCACCACGAGTACCCCAGACGACCCGCGCCGCGTTCTCCGTTCGAAAGAGCTTGGAGCTGAATCCGCACTTCGTTCGAATCTGCCAGTGGATGTTGACGTTATCCCCGACCTCGACGAATGAGACGCAACTCGCTTTCGCGCAGAACGGACAGCGCGGATCGGTATACTTCTGAATCTTTGATCTTTTAACGGCCATCGGGCATTCCTGAATTTCGAGCGATCGCGGCATTCGCGTGAAAGACGGCTTCCTCGATCTTGGTCAACGCGCTCGCCTGTTCGCGGCTGACCGGAGAAAGCTCCACGATCAACAGAGCGAACTCCAATGCCTTCGCTCGGATAGCCTCGTACTTCTCGGGCTGCCCCGGTTCCGGTTTGTGATACGTGTGATCATGCTTGAGCCGGGCGCGAAGCTCATTTCGGAATTTCTCGCCGAAAAGAAACGTCGCTTCTTCCGGCGTGGTAGGGACTCCACCGGGTTGAGACTCCAATGCTTTGGCGCATTCTTCGGGGCTGTTCGGTCCTGGACTATTTTGTTCTGGTGACATGTTTTCTCCTGATGGTTTGATAGTTAGTGCCGGACGAGGAGGGGCTGAGTTTCCCCGCCCGGCGGACAAGGGACCAAGGATAATCCCTTGCCGTTACGGACGGTTGATATTGATGATTTGCATGATGCTCACACGAGGAGCACCGGGGACCGCATCGCTCACGAAGATCGACTCACTCAAGGCCGACTCATTTCCTGCCCGGTCTGTTGCGGAGACTGCGACCCAGGTATCATTCGTCAGCGATATCCTCGTCGTTTCCGTACACCCGACCGAGGGAATAGGAGTGGAAGCTTGGTGCACAAGTGCCACCGAATCCATCTCGTTGGATTGGACTCCCACATAGATCGTATAACTCTCCAAGTCGTCGATGAGCGACCCATCCTCATTCGTCGTCGGACACGTCCATGCGACAGTAACTTCTTTAGTCCAGGCTTGGGCCATTCCTGTAAGGGCGACTGACGTTGCAATCGCAACCGCCCATTGTTTCCAGTCATTCATTCTTTCTCCTTCTTTTTTTGGCAGCACGGCTTGAATTCGCCATGACAACAGTCTTCTTCGGATATCTCGGATTCAGGACAGATCGTATGCCAACAGACTTCCTTGCGAAGAATCGTATGACGCCAGAAGTACTTGAACTTCGATGTCCAAGAACAATCGCATGGAAGCTTCTTACGCACTCGGCGCCGTCCCGGCCAATTGCCTATACCCCTGAATCTGAAACCGATGCGAAATCAAGTGATCGAAATCGTCATTCAACGTAATTACGAACTTCTCTTGTTGCTCCCCCTTCAAGACCAACGGCTGGCCGGAATGACCAAACGTCCAACGCACCGTCATCCAACCATTCCCCGCGCCGAAGTCATGCACCACCACGTCATGACACACCTGCGCCCACTGACCATTCATCTTGATCGGAACCCCGGAATCAAGGTCTACCAACGTGTTCCCGTTAATATCCTGCTTTTCAACATGGATCCCATTCGTCAACGGCGTCGGACTCACTCCATATCCACCGGAGTTGAAGTTCCCCGCACCGTCCTCCAAACTCACGATCATCCGATTGATCGCAACATCATACTGTTCAGCAGGCTGATAAAAAAAATCCCCGGCCACGGAACTGTAATCCGCTATCCCGTTTTTCCCGTCCGTATCATGCTCCAAGTAGCTGAACACCAACTCCGGCTTGTCTATCCGTCCCTTTATATCACCCATGATCGTTTTTCCTTAATCGGCTGTGACCCATTTTCTCTGCTCGGTCGATCCTCTCTTTAAGAAGATCGTTGTAGTCGTGCATACAGCCACTCTGTTTCAGCATCAAGCCTTGATCATGGATAGGGATCTTCTCGAACTGCTCGTGGTTGTTGATGAAGCTGATCAACTTCTCCATCCGAACTTCCAACTCCCTCTTCTCGTCGTAGAGCCTATCTAGGAAATTACTCGGCATCACCGCGTCCCCCTCGTGTCTTCCCAACAATTCAAGCAGTACTTCGTATAGTATCTCACCAGCAACAGGCCCACATGCATCCCACACCCCTCACACCTCCCGCCGCACTCCTCTGAATCTATCGGTTGTAAATCCACCGGCTTATCCCTTCTTGGCCGTGGACTCTCCATCATCTTTTTCACATGCGCTTTTACCGCTTCTTCCGTCTGCTCTAACTTCATCTCTCTCTCCTGATTGGTTGCGGGGGCGGGATTCGAACCCGCGACCTGGAGAATATGAACCTCCCGAGCTACCACTGCTCACACCCCGCAATTTTAATTCGATACTCAGCAGACTCGAAGTCCTCTACGTTGAGCGACCAGATCTCTCAGCTCGCGAGCATGAGCCAGGCATGTCGCGGACTGCTTGCAGAGCAAGTCGGCCCGGGCAAGTAATTCTTCATCCGTACAATCATCACAATGAACGATCGTTATCTCTCCGCCCCGCATAACCGAATATCCTTTCCGAACATACCGGAAGCCGGGAAGAGTCCCTTGCGTGTCTTCGGATGGATCGTTCGAATCATATTTATCAATGATCCTTTTCACGACGCGATAGACATGCTCCCGAGCACAAAGGTGGTAAAAAGCCACACCCTCACCAGAGATGAATCCTTGCCGGGAGATCAGCTCTTGAGTAACCCAAGGTCTGGTAATGGGCTCCCTCCGATCCAGCTTCTCTGAAATCATTTCATGCGCAAGGACGGATAGCTCTTTCGGTGTCATGATCGTCATATTCGACTCCTCATTTTTTTGTGGGTTCGCTCTACCTGACTCAAAAGATCTCGAATGCTTGCACGCTCATCCTCGCTCGACCCGGCAATCGCCAAATCAACGTCAGCTTCACTAATCCCAGTGATGAATGTGTGATACTCGGTAATCTGGCCACGAAATTGTATCCCCGCTTGAAATTCTTCAATCGTATATCCCAATTGCTGATACAGCGGGACCGACTTAGGCTTCTTCGACTTCTTCGGCTTCTTCTTCCCCTTCGCCTTCAACTTCTCCATCGTCGGAGCTTCTTCCCCATCCATACACTCATCCCACTCAGTCTGGGAAATGTTCGCCAACTGAACCGCCGCCTTCTGCTGGTGTTCACTCAACCCCGCATCCTCCGCCGCTTGCTTCCTAGTCTTACTAGGGTGCCCCCCCTCCCCAGTATACTTTTCCTGAAAAGGCTTCCCTCCGACCGACTTCTCAATCTTCTTGATCAACTCCCCACAACGACGCAACGCACGAAACCGGATCTCCATCGCAGAACGCTCCATCTCCTTGTCCTCACTCTGACGCGCATACGATGCCAACGCTACACTCTGATCCGCCCACGTCTTACACTCATCCAGCCGCTCACATTCCAATATCGCTACCTTCGCCTTCTCATACAACCGCGGATACCTAGCCCCATCTATCGCTTCCTGTGACGGCAATAACGCATGATCTACCATCTATAACTCTCCCTGTTAGTGTTTCTGCGACTCTATCGGCCTTCCTTGTACAAGTAAAGCCTTAATTTCTGAAACCTTCGATGAGGGCACCCTCTTTAGGGATGAGAGTAGGATTTTTTTTGGAAGTGGAAGATGGGGGAAAGAGGGGGAGTTGTTTGATTTTTTTCAGGGAGAATCTGCCACGCATGTAGGGGGAACCTGCAATATATAAATACCCGGTATCCCAGAGGGAACCCTCCGGGTCGAATCTACTTCGTCGTCGCAAGCTCCTTTGGAAGTAATTCTTTTAAATGGGGGACGCTTGATGGAGGGCATCACTCTGATGTTCTCATCAGTCAGACAGCAGCAACGAAAGGACATGTATCATGACACATGATAATGCCAATCACAGTTCAGCGTTCGACGACATGGATGACATGGAGTTGGAGGGGTCCGGTAGCGAGGGCGGCAAGAAGCAGCCCAAGTATACCTACTCGCTAGTGGTGATGGATGACGGGCGTCCTGCCTATCGGTCCAACATTCGTGGTGACTATGACCCAGAGTTGGGTATCACCAAGGAAGATCACTTCGCGCACTGGACATTCGGGTTCCGATGGAATGAAGAGATCGAACGACCTAACGGGTCTGGAGACTTCATGCTTCTGAGTGTAATGGCTCTGAATGAGTTGGATGACCTGATGGACAGGACTGAGCATGTCAGTGCTATTGAGACCGTGGACGACATGGCTTTGGTTCGCTGGCACGATGTCAGCTCGGAGCTCAACCGGTTCTGCGAGGACCACGTAATGTGGCACCTGGCGGACTACCTGAGAAGGGCAACAACTGACGAAGCCTACGACAGCCTGGTGACAAGCCTGAGCAAGAAGCTCCGGCGCCAGATCTGTGAAGCTCTGAAAATTCGGAGCACATATGGTGCTGAGTTGAGCTTGCCGACAAAGGCGTTCTCATTCCAAGCGATGGACGTTCGGTGGGGTACACACCCTACGAGTGGCCGGCGCAAACGGATGGGTCACGACTATTGGGTCCGGGCAGAAGCCAAGACCAAGACGGTCGGAAAGAAAGACTCGCTCTTGGTTAGCGCCAAAGAGCCAAGGACGTTCATCAACGGAAGGACAGGTTGAACCCATGAGTACAAACCAAGAGATCCTCAAGAGCATTCGACTGCACTGCGAGATCACCAAACTCAAGGCCGAAGTCGAAAAGCTCGTACTTGAGCGTGACCGCTGGAAGAGCGAATACAGTCGCATCTTCAAGGAGTTGTGGAGTCGCAACATCACCTCGTAAAGGATAGAGGACTGGGAGCCGCAAGGCTCCTGGTTCTTTGTGCATGTGCATCATGGGGTGCTAGAAGTTCAGGACTGTTACCGGACTCCGTATGGTTTCAGGAAATCTCTAAATGAGGGGTGTTTGATACTGTAGTGGTCACTACCAATGAGGCCACAGAAACCAGGAGTAACATGATGAGCAAGAAAGCAAGAGTGCGACCGCAACCCGTGACGGCTGATGTTCCGGAGGCAACGGCAACGCTTGAGGACGAACAGGATCCCGTGGTGGTTCAGCAAGAGCCACCGGCTGTGGAACCCGAGACCAAGACTCAGGTAAGCTCAGTATTCGACGAGATCGACTGCATGGTCCCGACTGTCAGTAAGTACGATGACGACGACGATGACTATGACGATGACGCCGAGACTGACTATGTCGCTGAATGGTCTGAGACTGCCAAGAAGTACGTGTGGACCAGGTATGGTTCGCAGGGCAGCGTGATCGAGTACATGAGTGTCGTTTGGTTCCACAGGCCAACACAGAACTGGAAGACCAAGTGCCTTGTTCCCAATCCGCGGCCGGGTCTCAATGAAGAGCCGTGTGTCGAGGTTGTCAGGGACACGAAGCCATCGGTAATCGCTAAGGTCTGCAAGAACCGCGAGTATGAATTCCTTCTGCTCAAGACCGGCAAGCACTACCTCGATCGGCTGGACATCAAGATGTACGGTCTCCGTGCCAACCCCAAGGAGGACGGATACGAGGATCCCTTGCACGAACTCAAGATACGCAAGGCCAACAAGAAGGCGCAAAACGCCAAGCGCAGGAAATGGAACAACCGCATGAGTGGCAGGTAATCACTGTCCTTACTGCTGTCTGACTGGAAGTCCCAGGATTCACCCACGGATCCTGGGATTTCTCTCATTTTCACACCGAATGGGGTGCTAGCCTCCCGCCCGCGCACACGCGCATGTTATACACCTGTTATCGCGCGCGACAGTATCCCCTTACTAACTTAGGGAGTATCTAATCCTCACCGAACAAAGGAAGGACTTAAGTGCTACTTATTGCAGGTAATTACGTAAAGGGAGCGTTTATGGATTGCGGGTATGAGTGAGGGGTCAGACGCGCTCGGGGCTCGCGGTCTGTGTTGTATGGGGGAAGACCGCCCTGGTACCCTCAGTAGGACATAGCTCGTCGCTGATATGCGGGGTATAATGAGCGGGACGCTCCTTACTATGGGGGGTAGGCTGGGTGGTGTCGAGCTTTAATTTTGGCAAGTGGCCGGAAATGCAATGAAACACTGCTAATAATAGCAACAACGAAAGGACTGATAATGAGCAAAGGTAAGAGTACAATAAATGAAGCTGATCGTAACAAGGAATGGCGGGAGGACGCTTTGGATGCAAAGAGAAGGCGGATACGCATGCAGGTCGAAGGGAATCCCACGGAGCGCGTGAAAGCCGCAACCTGGAACATGATTGTCGATGTGCTTGACCAGCATTGGACAACCCCTGGCGCGGCGTTCGAAGCTATCGACGAGATAACTCGTTTACACAACAACGCTTGCGAGGCGATCGATGCACTCGAAGACCTATCCATCCGAGTGTTGAACGAAGATCACAAGCCTCTTCCTCCATTGGAGGAGGACAGGAAAGAGCTTATGAGGCTTCGAGCAGAGTATCTCATCATCCAGAAGAACAAGGTCATGTGTGCTAAGTCACTGGACAACAACCTCATTACGATAGCACAGCATGATGAACAGCAGCGCGACTGGGATGAAGGGATCTTGGAAGTACGAGAGAAGCAGGTAGCACTGTTGGAAAGGCTGGTGGTCTCATGAGAATCCCTAAATCATTCAGAGCGTGGTTGGATAGCTGGAAGACAAAGCCAGCGCGGGATCTTCAAGAGAATGCTGATAAATTGCTCGATATGTGCAAGGAAACGCTCAAGGAGTCACAGGGTCTTCAACGTAAGCTTTTAAATAAGAACAGCGATGATTGGGCAAAGCAGTCTGATAAAATGCTTCAAAAGAGGCAGCGAATAGCCGAATACCTGAAAACCTTGCATGGCGAGGAAGACAAGTGCCCGGGCTTTGAAGCACATGAGATAGCTTATTTTGCTCATTGGAAAGCATTGAGGGATCATGGAACAGAGCTTGTTTTCAAGGCAGTCATGCCAAAACCTGGACCATTTGAAGAGCAATGCTGGTGCGTTGAGATTCGGGCGGCCTGGTTGCCGGTCACAAGCGACACGTATACAATCACGTCTACATCGTTGTACAAGGTGTTCGAGACAGCTCGTGAACTGATGGAAAAACGTCTTAAAGAGATGGACATCGAGCTACCGTTTTAACGCAGTCTGCCCCCGTGGACAAGCGGTCTAAGTCACCAGGTTTTCATCCTGGGGATCGCCGGTTCGAATCCGGCCGGGGGTACCACCACAACAGGAGAAACACATGGCAATACCAGACAACAAGCACCCAGCGATCTGGGAACAATTATCAAAGGTGAATTCAGCGATGCGGCTGGACCACAAACTCATCAGCGTGGAGATGGCAATCCAACGGGATGAGTGCGCTCGATGCGATGCGCCGGCCACCAAGTTCAGGGATCCAGTATCCACAAAAGAATTCACGATGACGGGATACTGTCAAGAGTGCCAGGACAGCCTGTACAAAGCCGTAAGCGAGATGGAGGAATCATTCGATGAATGTCCGGTTGAACTCAGGAACAAAGTATACCTCGGCGACAGCGTGTACGCTGCGGAAGTGGTTTCTGATGGATCAGTGATCTTGGAAACAAGGAATGGTCTGCCTTCCGACCCATCGAACACCATTATCCTTGAACCAGAGGTGCAGGACGCATTAACGAACTTCATGATCTGGTTAAAGACGCGAAACAACGAGAACAGAAAGGAACCTAAGTGAAACGCATATACAAATATCCGATCAAGATCGAGCACAAGCAGATGATCCGCTTACCAGCTATTTGCCAAACAATACATGCTGGTCTGGATCCGAAAGGTGATCCGTGTATCTGGGCTTTGGTGGACCCTGAGTGCCCGGTGCATGACCAGGAGATACAGATCTATGGGACCGGACACCCAGTTGAAGAGATCTACCTGCACCACATTGGATCATTCGTGCAGGCAATCTTCATGTGGCATGTCTTCCTTAAACTGGCGGGAGACACCCCACTTGTAACAGCTTTGGAACACGAAGCTAAAATGGACACACCTGTGCCACGCTGACCGGGGTGGAAGCGCGAAGACCCGGAGGGATGACCTCCACCGTATCAGAGATATCGTGGATCTTCTCTCTGGGCTTCGCCAGCTCAGGCATGACAGCGCCGGTTACGGTGAAGTTCACACTGATGCCTGCCGCCTGGTCGCCCTGCTCTCCGGCTGCAATTGCCACGGCTTGCTCGGTGAACCCAGTGAGCCGACTATTCACCTCGGATGCGGTTTTGAGCGCGATCGCATAATCACGCAGAGTGCCTGCATGAAGAGGCACACCTTTTCCTTTTTGATGATCAATGGCAAACTCGATCTCATCTTTGATTTTAGATGTAATCTTGAGTTCTTGAATCGCATGTCCGATCCGATGCCGAGAAATGATCTCTCGCATTTGACCGCGGACTATTTCCATTTCCTCTTCGGCAAGGTTCTTTCGATCCTGGCGCCACCCATCATTTGCAATCCAGCCTTCCAGAGTTTTGGGAGACACTTTTACACTTTCAGCTATTTTCGTATCACGCATTGTGCCTGTGAGATACAGAGCATACGCGTTTCGTCTAGCGTCGGTCATTGGTTTGGCTGGCATAACCATAGGAGTAATCATGAGTAACCTAGAAGTCAAGACACCGGAGAAGGACATGCTTCTCAGGATATTGAACCAGGAGGGCATGTTCTACGCTCTCTCGATATCCAAGTGGAGTGCCCGGTCCTCCATCAAACCACAAGAGCTGAATCTTCCGAAGAAGGTCAACAAGCAGCTCATGAGCTTGGGCAGCAAGAAGCTGATGCTCAAGTCGATGACCAGGGATGTCGAGAATGCGCAGTCATCCTCATACGACATCTTGAAATCGTCGAAATACTCTCAACCCTTCTTCGGATTGAGGTTTGTGAACAGCAATATGATTCACGAAGTCGAGGCTCAACTCGTCCAAGCCAAAGCATACTATTTCAGCGTGGTCGATCAGTTCATGGCTGATTGGGGAACGAATGTCAGCGAAATGCGAAAGCTCTGGATCGAAGAACTGGCGACGCTGTATCCCAACAAGCCAAACCTGTGCGCAGCCGTCCTGTCTTCAATCATGGGGTGCTACCCGGATCCGTTGACGGTGAGGAAGCAATACACGTTCGATTGGCTGGGTATTGCTTGTGCTCTGCCCAACACGGAGATCGCGGCGAGTGTTAGTGATCTGCGTGAGGTCCAAGAGACCACCAAGACTATCGAGCGGATGCAAGGTCGATTGACGGATCAGCTCGAAGGGATGGTACGTCGGGATGCTGAAAGTCTTGAAGAAGCCATCGCCAAGCTTTGCGATGAAGTTTTGGATACCTCAGAACAGTCGCCGAGTGGCCTGCATCAAAGAACTGTGAATAAGATCAAGAAAGAGATCGAGGCTCTCCGTGCTGTGAATTACGCGGATGTAGGCTCAGTCACCTTGGCCTTGAATCAGTTGGATACACTGACCGATGAGACTGCGGCCGAGGTGCGTGCTCGCAAGGGAGTCGAGGGATTCCGAGAAACCATTTCGAATATCAAGAGCGGTATCGAGGTCGCACTCGAAGAGAACAAGGACGAAGTCATGCGCGGCTTCATCCAAACTGGCCGGCGTCGAATCGAGACGCCATTTTGAGAGGAGGCATCATGCCACTGAAACCATTATCCAACACGAATGAATCTCGTGAAGAGCTTCATCATAGACTGCGGAAGGGCTGGCCTAAAAAGCCTTTTCGTCCTATGACACAAGAGATGGAACTTGCAGTCAAAGCGAGCATTTATTTCTTGGAGAACAAGAGACGCGAAGAAGAAGCGAAGAAGAAACCGAAAGCGGAGCCTGAGAGATCGGCTCCCTTTTAAACGAAAGGAAGGTGCGTTATTTCACACCAAAGCAAGTGGTCCAGCAAAATGACCAATCTTGAGACCCTGGATAAAGCCATGATGGCATTGGGGTTCACCAAGATTGTGAACAAAATATCCTGGAAACAGGACGGATGCCACGTTGTTCATGCTCACCGAACCAAGCACGACACACTTGATCTTTCCAGTGATTTCCACTGGGGATCTAAGAGCAACAAGATGTCGCAGGTTGTAGGCGGCGAGCATTTCGAGCATGTCAATGCTCACTACAACAAGATAACTGTGGCAGAGCAATTCGAAGCCAAAGGATACACGGTTGAAGTCGAAGACGAACTAAACGAAGAAGGCGAGATCGAGATGCTCATAACCTTGGAGGACTGGTCATGAAACAACTTCGTGTCACCTTCAAAGGAAACGTCACCAAAGCTGATGCAGTTGGATTCGTTGGGCAGGAATGCGAAGACGTTGTAGCTCAGATCGACAGTCTCTTCGACTTGCAAGAACGGGACTTGAAACCCGAGCGGTACGAAGAAGAAGTGGTCGTGGAGAACGAAGATGAAACCGCCATATAACGAAAAGAAGCGATGGAAAGAGATGCAGGCTGGATACAGGATTGAAAGCTTGGAGGATCTTCACACCGTGTGTCAGCATCGAAGGTCTGTCTATGTCGCTTGGAATAACGATGGCAAACAGAGTTATCTGGCCGCTTCGTTTGTTCTCAATTATCAAGCAGCGATTGTTCGTAGAATGATCAATGCTGGCATGTATCTCTATCAACCACAAAAGAAGACTCGGAAACCATTTGAACGTGGTACCTTGTCAGTTTTAAAACTCTAAGTTGGATTCGCCAATTCCGTGGTAAGGCGACGCCAGAAAAGACGCTGAGACAACAGCGTTACCAAACACTGATTATTCGCGCGTAACCGGAACGCCAGGGAAACCGATAATCAGCTCCGGTCTACTTGGTTCTCGCCTTAATGCCAAGCGAGTGGGTGCGAAGCCCACCTAATCTAACTTGACTGAGTCGAATGATGCGCTTGGGGACGCCCATGAATGCTTGTCGAGCAAAGTCAGACCAGACGCAGGCCGGACTGCGTTACCAAACCGAGATGGCAGGGATGACTGTCCGTGCGTTCCCGGGACGCCAGGGAAACCTGACAGTCTAGCCACGTCGAATGAACCGAACGTGCGCGACGTTAACTACGAGAGTTCGGTGGAGTTAAACGACTTCGTCTTCGTTCGAGCGGGTGAAAGGCCCGCATAACTATTTTAAACTCGGCATGGCTAGGCTTGGCAGGCCAGGGCGAGGCGGGGCAGGGCCAGGCATGGCTCGGCAGGGCGAGGCGGGGCAGGCCAGGGCGAGGCGAGGCAGGGCGGGGCGAGGCAAGGCAGGGCGAGGCAAGGATGAAAACGTGGCGAGGCGTGGCTGGGCTGGGCGAGGCAATGCGAGGCGCGGCATAGCATGGCACGGCGAGGTAAGGCGAGGCACGGCAAGGCATGGCACGGCAAGGCGAGGCAAGGATAAGAACATGGCGAGGCATGGCTGGGCTCGGCGAGGTAAGGCGAGGCGCGGCATGGCTAGGCAAGGCAAGGCAAGGCAAAACACAACAAGAAAAGGAACCACCAAATGAACATGAAGCATATCAAGATAACGATTAAGGGGAATACACCATTGTTGATTCACGCATTCACTGACACACGCCAGATTGCAGCAACGGAAGGCGGAGTAATTAAGAAAACAGGAGATAGGGGAACACCTAGAGAGCAAGCGGATGAGGCTCTCTATAAAGATGAGCAAGGTCGAGCAATTATGCCTCAACCAAACATTCTTCGATGCTTCATTGATGCAGGAAAGTATTTCCAATATGACGGGAAATCGAAAGTAACCACGGTGAAATCATCGGTCATTCCGTCTTGTGTTGACATAGAAGGAACACATTCCTTGATCAAATTCAAGGAACCATGGGAAGTAGATTCACGACCAGTTCAGATGCCGAGTACTGGTGGAAGAATCCTTCGTTATCGCGCAAAGTTTCAGGACTGGTCACTCAGCTTTGCAATGAATATCGACCAAGACATAATGTCGGAAAAGTTTGTTCGGCAAATCGTCGACGCAGCAGGGACCAGGGTTGGAATAGGCGATTTTCGCCCTGATCGTAAAGGATGCTTCGGGAAGTTTTCTGTGACTTCCTGGAAGTAAGTAAATGCGAACACGGTAAGAGTGCGGGATACCATCACCCGCTGCGAAAGTTGGATGCTCAGGATTGAGAGTCATTCCACAAGGTATAAGTGACAGCCATCGGAAGGTGGTGTTGGTCTGCCTGTGTGGACACTGTAAGACAGTCCCCGTGTTCGTTTAACAACAGGAAGGAACCACAATGGAAAGTAAATTCAAAATAGACGGAAGTATCTGTGGGAAATGCAAGGAATGCTGCAAAGATGAGGACGTTTTCCTGACACCCGAAGAAGTCAAATCGGGCATTTATTATCATGAGTACGATTCGAGATATGAACGACACAAGTTGCGAAAGAGGAAGAACATGGACTGCATCTACCTGTCTGATAAGGGGTGCTCGATCCATGACGATAGACCTCGCGTCTGCAAGGTTTTTGACTGTCGTTTTCCTGAACGCATGTTCGGAGTGGAAATGGCCTATCGCATAGGACTTCCTCCAAGATTGATTACTAAGGGTCGAGCGAAAGACAAGGAGTATCCATCTACGATAAATGACATCCATCTCACAATGATGAAGGCTGTTGAAGACGAAGAATTGAACCCGTTAATGGGGATGCTTAATGAGTAAATTTGTAATCAAAATCAAAGGTGATCAGATCAGGATGCTCTATAACGAGAAGATCATTGCGGTCTTGGATCCTGTTCTGGGGAAACCCAACACAATTACACGATGGTCGAACATTGAGTACGTGGAAGGACGCGGGTGGACCGTGTTCATTCAGGACGAGATGTATGGCCCTATCTTTGTCTCACGTAGTGAGGCTCTGGAATACGAAAGGTGGTTGTACAGGCACATCGACCACATCTTTAACAACATGAAAGGAACCATAGCTCATGTCCATCATTAGCAAAGTAGAGAACTACATAAATGCGGGGAACCCACTGTTACAAGTGGTCACGCATGAGGAGGCGAGGACCACAGGAGAAATTCTCAAGGTCTGTGAGAAGCTTCGCCGAACTCTGATTGTGTGGAGTATTCGTTCGAGTGCGGTAAGGCTGACATCCCCGCATGTTTACAAAGGACAGGATACTCCCCTCAAGGCACTGGAAGCCATTCACACATACGAGGAGAAGACAGTGATCATTCTCAAGGACTTCCACATGTTCTTGAAGAATCCTGGACCAGGGTTGATCCGAGCCATTCGGGAGATCAGTCTGGAACAGAAAGCCATGGGAAAGATCATCATCTTCATGGGGTGTCAGAAGAACATCCCTAATGAGATCAGCAAAGAGATTACGATTGTCGACGTTCCCTTGCCGGATCGCGATGCTCTGAAAAACATCGTGGTCGAGGTGTCTAAGTTTCTGGATGATCCGAAGCTTCACCTCGTAAAGGATGATCCCGTTGTCACTGAGATGGCCCATGCGGCCACAGGGATGACCCATGGCGAGGCCGAGAACTCGATCAGCCTTAGTATCGTGGAGACCGGCGCTTGGACTCCCTCGGTGGTATACCGGGAGAAATGCCAGGTGATTAAGCGATCGAACATCCTTGAGGTTATTCCAGCAGTGCAATCCATGAAATCTGTAGGTGGTCTGGAAGTAGCGACCAACTATGTTCGAGGCAGAAAGAATGCCTACAGCCAGGAAGCTAGGGATGCCTATTTGCCGATGCCGAAGGGGCTTTTACTCGTCGGAGTGCCAGGTTCAGGGAAATCATTGCTTGCACAGGTAACAGCTCATGAACTCGATGTTCCCTTACTTCGATTCGATATCGGTCGAGTCTTTGCGGGCATCGTGGGAGCCAGCGAGAACAATATGCGGTCTGTTATCGAAATGGCGGAGGCCGTCGCTCCTTGTGTTCTGTTCATTGACGAGCTTGAAAAAGCATTCAGTGGAACAGGGAAAGGCCAGCCATCCAGCAGCGATGTAACCAAGCGAATCTTCTCATCATTTCTTACATGGATGAATGACAAGACGAGCCCGGTTTACATTGTGGCTACCTCGAATGACATCACGTCTCTTCCGCCGGAGTTTCTTCGAAAAGGACGCTTTGACGAGATCTTCTTCTGTGACCTGCCAAACGCTGGTGAACGGAAACAAATCTGGGAGATCCAGTTGGACAAGCATCATCAGAATCGGAAGATGTACAAGGTCGCGTCGCTGGCAAAGAATACCGAGGGGTTCACTGGTTCCGAAATAGAGCAAGCGATCATTGACGCGATGTATTTCGGATTCAATACCAAGCGAGAACCGGGTGGCCTAATCCATGGCATCGTTGAACAAGCTATTCCTTTGAGCAAAACTATGCCTGAGAAAATCATAGAAATGCAGGAATGGGCACGTTCTGGAAGAGCTAGGATGGCGACTCATCAGTCAGAGAACGCAGTCAAAGCGGGGAGGCAATTACTCGTAGGGTGAGGAAACGACAAGCCCCGGTGGGAAACACAAAAAAAACCACCGGGGCCTGCCTATCACAACATCGGGGAACCACCGCCGAAGTGCCACATCGACTCTACGAGGGAAGAACTTGACACTCAACTTTTTTCTTTTCACCATCAACTCAATCACAACACCACCAACCACCAACCCAAATGAGGAGATCATATGCCGAAGTGGACCAATCAATGGGGTTTACCACTCCCTATTGCGTTAGCATTGCAGGTCGATGACTACGAGACCTTGCAGAACTCGTTGAGAAAGAAGCTCAACGCGCCGATGTTCAGTGTGACTACACTGATCAATCCTCCCCAGATCAGTGCCCTGTATACCAAGTACGGGAAAACACTGGAACTGGATGTAATTACTCGAACACACGTAACCGCCGGCCAAGGGATTGACTCCCAGATGGATCGAGCGGACGTACCCGGAGTGACTTATAGTCATCTTCGGTTTGTAACCGGGTTGGCTCACCCAACGGTGGGTCCAGTCTACGTTTCCTTCTCTCCTGACCTTGTGTACGAGCGAAAGTACGAGGACCAGGAACGTGGGTTTCGTCTCGTGGACTTGAAGGACACGAAGTGGATGGCGCTCAAGTTAAGCGGCGGCGACATCAAAACGGAATGGAAATGGCAGCTTCGCTGTTATCGCTATCTGTTGCAGCATGAGAATACGTACCTGTGTACATACGATCCAGAGACGAAAGGATACGACCTTCATCGGTTTTCTCCTATCGACATCACAAGAACAACGCTGGCTGCACGGCTCAAGGATTGGAGCAAGTGGGAAGCGTATACCAAGGGTGGCATCCATCAAGGATATCCTCCTTGTGACTGGGTCCATATCGACTTGGGTCTCTACAAAGATACGAAGGCGAGCGATGACAAGTACACTCTGGACTTCCTGAATACTCGGATTGCTCTTCATCACCTAGCACTAGGCAAGAAGGATAACGAGTTGCCCCAGTGTACCGAGGAAGATCGGTGGGCCAAGGAGAGTACTTGGGCGGCAATCTTTTCCGATGGTAAGACCAAGGGCAGAGCGGCGCCGGGTGGGAAATCTTTTCACTCGAAGGCTGCGGCGGAAGAATTCATTCAAGTGGCCCGAGCAAAAGCAAAGACTCCAAGGAACATGCATCCCGTGTACCGGCCTGGTGCTCAAACGAGATGCGAAGATTGGTGTGACGTAAGCGGAGTATGTCACCAGTTCAAGACGATTCGAGAAACCCAAGTACCATTCTAGGAACTCGATGGATCCTGTCACCTCGGAGTATAACAAATTACTCCGCGTTTTGCTGGATCATGAAGGTCTCCGAGATTACGAAGAAAAAGCATTCAAGGATATCTTGATTCGTAATCGCCCATATCATTCAGCAAAACAAAAAGCATGGTACCTCAAAGTCTCGAATCGACTTAAAGTCTATTTCGATGACCCAGAAGCAGCGGATCAACTCGGTCCTCGCTCCACTTATCAGTACAGCCATTGTGGGCTAGAACATTGTGGAGGAGGCAAATACTACATTCATGATGCGAAAGGAAAACGTTACGGGAAACCAGGACCAAAAGCTGAGTTGGCTTTGATCCTGCCATGGTTCAATCAAGTATTGAAAGACATGGAATCAGCGAAACAACAGAAACCAACGGATACTAAACCAACGTGTCCGTTTTAACAGAAAGGAAAGCGATGAGTGCTCTTCAACTAATCATAAAGGATCAACAGATCGGTACGATGACCGTGCCGGGTGTCTCCTATCTCATGGCGGAACTGAAAAAGCAGTTCGCTCCAAATGCCACGGATGCGGAGCTTGAAATGTTCCGTCTCCTGGCACAAGCCAACAACCTGGATCCCGCGAAGCGAGAGATTTACTTCGTGAAGTACGGCAACAAAGCGTCGTATGTCACGGGGTATCAGGTTTACCTGACGCGTGCAGCTCTGTCCGGGCAATTGGACGGTTGGGATATCGTCATCGGCGAGAAAGGCGGGAAGCCTGAATCGGCTACGATAACCATCTATCGGAAGGACATGAACAAGCCGGTCGTGTGGCATGTCCTAGCGAGTGAGTTCAACAGTGGGCAAGCGAACTGGCTCAAAATGCCAACGTTCATGCTCAAGAAGGTCGCCATGGGGCAAGGCTTTCGTTTGGCGTTTCCTGAGTACCTCTCGGGGATGCCATACCTCGCCGAGGAAATCAGCAACGAGGTCGAACCGGGTACGCCTATCGTTCCCGAACAACCTCCGGTCGAATCCAAGAAGCGAGCTCCGGCACAGAAGGGTCGAAAGGTAAAGCCAGGACCGGCGCCTGTCGAAGATGCTGAACCTATCGAAGCCGAAGTGGTTGAGCCTGAAACTGAACCCCCGGTTGAAGCCGCGCCTCCGGTTACTGCGTCAGCTCCGGTTCCTGCTGGGATAGAAGAACCACCTCCACCCGAGATCTTGGCTGATGATGATCAGGAGAAGATCGTTCAACACTTCCGCAAGGTCGGAGTGACCGAGGAGATGCTGGCAATGATTCTAGAATCTCCGAGGGGAGAGTGGACCACTAGCCACAGGACGTATCTGCAAGGGTGCTGGTTCAAACTCACCGACACCGATGCGTCGAAGAAGATGGAAGTCGCAGAGTTTCAGGAACAGCGATACTCGCAACAGTCCCCATTCTAGGGGAAGACGCAGCCCCAAGAGGAAGGGCTCCTGGGAAACTGGGAGCCCTTTTCCATTATGAATGCGACAGAGCTAAAAGCACTCGTGAACCACGAAGCAGAGCTGGGTGTAGTTGGTCTGTTCTTGACGAATCAACATGCAATCAGCGTCGCAGTCCGAGATGGGTTTAATGAGAACTACATCTTTCAGCCCAGCCGGAGAGCGATAACCGAATGCATCATGAAGATGCACGGGAAACAAGAAGTCATAGATCTAATCACTGTAACCCAACGGATGAAGATGGAAAATCCGTTGATCGACGCGAACGTAGAATGCGAGTACTGCGTGGACAAAGCGTTGGTGACTGCGTCATACCTGCCCCATTACGTTGAGTTGCTTCGAGAGCTTCACCAGAAGCGAGAGCTGCTCAGAACGATGACCGAGCAGACTTCTAGGATTACTTCCGATGAGCCTGCAATCGAAATAGCAGCACAACTGTTGCTGGAAGTATCTCGAATATCGAGCGACCACAATTTCACCAAAAGTCATGAACAGATGGTGAGCGACGTGCTTGACGAGTTGAAAAACGGTCAATGTGCTGTGGTTCCGTGCAAGCAGGATCTCATGCGACGCAAGATTGGCGGGTTCCCGCGAGGAAAGCCGACAGTCATGGCCGCTCGACCAGGAACAGGGAAATCCACATTCATGTGTAATGAGATAGCTTGGCAATTAGCCAATGGTCATCGTGTTGGATGTCTCTCTCTTGAGATGACCAAGGAAGAACTGATGATGATTATGGCTTGCGAGAAGTGCAACATGAGTGTGTTCGATCTTAAACGAGGGAAGTATGACTTCGCCGCCGTAAAGATGTTCGAGAACACCATGAGAGATTACGACAGCGTACCTTTCTGGATCTCGGATCGGAACATGACGATCAACCAGATCGTGTCGTGGATTAAAACGATGGTCACTCACCATGACCTGGATATCGTTTACCTCGATTACATCCAAAGGATCCGTTCCGCGGGGAAGCAACAGAAGCGGTATGACGAGGTATCTTCGTGGGCTCACATGCTTACCGATGTAGCCAAGGAAACCGGAGTTGCTCTGGTTGAACTGGCGCAGATATCTCGGGCCGGTGAACCTCCACCAGGAATGAAACCGGAAGACGGGTGGAAATACTGCCCAAAGCTTCATCACCTGAAAGAAACGGGTGCGCTAGAGGAAGACGCTTACTTAGCTGTTCTCCTCTATCCTCATCCGACAAACCCGGTCCTCGACGGACAAGGGTTACACCTCAAATACATTGCGAATATAGCAAAGCATCGCGGTGGACCAGTAGGTGAGGTGGATCTCGTGTACTACAAAGAAATGCAAAGATTCGCATCAGGAAACATAGAAGGGGCTCCTGAATTCGATGAAGATGACATGTTCGACTCAGGAGAGAGCATAGATGAAGCCCCATTCTAAGAATGAACAATGAAAGCGAAACGTAAACCACTGAAAACAAAATACGGTGGTCCTTTGATCCCGGTTCCCAATGGCGGACTAGGAGTAGGTAATCATATCTGCTACTGGTGGTTCATTGAGCCGGGTGATACGGAACCCCGAACATACGTAGCAATCGAAGATGTTGAGGGTGGCCTAGACGCCATCAACGAATATCTGAAAGGAGATTGTCCTTTTTGAAAGGAAGGAAACCATGGGCGACATAGCAGAAATGATACTTGAAGGCGTGCTCTGCCAGGTTTGCGGAGAACTCATAGATGGCGAGGAGCCTGGATATCCTCGTGACTGTGAGAGCTGTATACCTGGTGGAGAGATCGGTCATTCAACCGTGGAGAAATGCGAGCACGGTCATCGTGCACGATACACATCGAAAGGCGAACGCGATCCTTCTACCTGGTTGAAGACCGAACAAACTCTAATGGATAAAAACAAGCAACGACACGACAAGGAGAGCGATGAAAGCGTTTAGCGAAGTAGTGTACGAATACCCACCGAAGCAAACCCAGGACCAAGTCATGGCGGAGATGAAGGTCATGAACCCGGACTTGACCGATGAACAGATCAGAAACGAATACACGCGTTCTTGCGAAGGCGCACAGTATTTCGCCAATGACAAGTACCTGGTCAGCATCCGACCGTTCTTTGCCAGCATCGGGGAGGACGACGAAGAAGCCGTAGAAATGGCTCATGTCAGTATACGGCGTCACGACAGGAAGGTTCATATCTCATGGGAAGACAAGCAAACCATCAAGACACAACTTCTTGGCGTTGATGTCGAAGCAGTTGAGTTGTTCCCCGCTTCCAAAAGAAACTTCGCGACGAGTGGACAGACTATGCTCTGGGCGCTGCCGCCCGACCAGAAGTGGCCATTTGGATTCGAGGAAGGAATGGGCTTTGAACTGATCGTTGATAAGCCTCCTGGGCCTCCGATCGAAATGCGAGACATTGAATCAACTGTTCCAAACAAGGAAGCCATGGAGGAAGCATTCAAGAAGGCGCAAACCGACATGCAGAAGGCAAAGGATGCTGCAACCGAAGAACAGAAGAAAGTCTTCGAACAAGGGAAGATCGACTACGTGGCTCAGGAGTATAAATGTCCGTATGAAAGTGGGGAGGAAACAAACCTCTGGGTTCTCGGACAGAGAGCTGCTGCAATCGAATACGTGACCGACCTACAAGAAGTAGCCAAGGGAGAAGATCGTGAGCGAACACCCCTTAGACCAGAGTGACCCGACTTTTCTCGAAGACCTTGAGAAGAGCAAGATCGCTGTCGAATTCGCGGCGGGATACTGGCAGGCCAAGGGATATCGGGTAGAGATCCCGGTAACCCGAGCGCGACCAGAACCCAGTGTTCGAATGGACTACTCAGACAACGGGGATCTGATCGTGTATGCAAGAGCAGAGGTGAAGCGAAGAGGCTTCAACTTTAAAAGCATGGCCGACTTCAAGTACCCCTCGATCATCGTCGATGTCTGCCACTCATTCGACAACGCAAAGCCGAAACCATTCGTGTACATGATCCTCAGCAACGACATGACAGGAATGATTGTTGTCCAGGTTGCAGCAACCATGCATCTCTGGACGAAGAGAGTCCGCAAGGACACCCACGCCGGTAGAGAGCGGAGCTATTACGAATGCCCAATCTCTGCCTGCAAGTATGAAAAGTTCACCCCAACCAAGGAACGGACTTCGAAGAAGTTTACTAGGGCGCCCCCCCACCCTAGTAAGAAATCGGACTGTCCTTTCTGAAAGGAACCACATGGAAACACAGAAAGCAGAGAAACTTCCGATCAGTCTACTCAAAGACTACGGAAACAACGTCGCGCTTGTTCGATACAACGTGCGTGGAGAAGAACGTCAGTGGTTTATCACTGCGTACCCTGATGTCGACGACGAGGATTCCCTCCGAAAACGACTCCGAGCCTATCATCACAACGCCGTCTTAACCGGATGGGTAATTAAAGGAAAACATGAATAGAACAGAAGAAGAAGAACAACTCTTGAAATCCCAGAACGGACTAGAGAATTACTGCCTGAACCGATTCGCCGACCTGTTTAGTCGTGTGAATAACATAGAAAAGCACATCAAGGTTGTTTCGTCCGATCAGATGAAAGAACTCGACGACTACTTGGAGCGAATTGAAGACAAGGTGAACAAGGTTGTTCAGCTTGCCGGGTACCTACAGGAAGTGAACAAACGTCTAGGCAAGATCGAGGAGATGCATGAAATCTGGCCATGTTCGGGACCACCCGAAGTTCCGGCCACTCATCCGTGATCTGACGCAAAACCGCGTGCTGGCATACAAGCACAGTTACGATGTCTTTCGTGACTGGATTGGTGCCATGCACGCTTTTTTGTTTCACCTAGATCATGGAGTGGACGAGATGAAGAAGGAACTGGACAGGCATACAGCGAAGGAAGGAAAAGAACTTGCTCGAATGATGACCGAGTATTTTCACATCGTGGAAGACTATCAATTCCATGATGTCCTTGGTGCTATCTTCATGGAGATCGAAGTAGCATCCGTTCGCGCCGGCCAGTTCTTTACCCCGTGGCAAATCTGCCTACTCATGGCAGAGCTGAACTTCGACCGGTGGGATTTCGATGCCATCCTAGAAGAGAACGGGTACGTCACAGTATGTGACCCAGCGACAGGATCAGGAGCAATGCTCTTGGCCTATGCGCATGTCGTAAAGAAAACATGTGGACCAGCCGCGCTTCGAAAGGTCAAGTTCTACGGACAGGACGTTGACCTTCGTTGCGTACACATGGCACGCATTCAATTAAGGACTAACGGACTTGATTCATTTGGAAACATGGTCCGTTTATTTACAGAAGGAGACCAATATGAGCCATTCCCAGGAGCAAGTTACACCCAAAGCAGTCGCAGCACTCACAGAGCAGGAACAACTGATATACCACCAGTTGAGAAGTCAACTAATCATGGAGCAACCGGAGTTGTGGGCACACAAGACCTTTTGCCCTTTGACCAGGATTAACGAAAGCGGTAAACATCCCGAAGAAATCTTGGAGTACGGATGGATCGAAGTCAGCGATGTGAAGGCAAAAAAGACGATTATCTACATCGGGTTGATCCTCGTCGATCAGCCGGTCACAGAGAAGACTGAGAGGATCTATTTAATCTCTCCAAAAGCCGCGACACAACGAGGATGGAGGGTTGATCATTGAGGACCAAGCAAAGCGAAGAGAACAAACCTCCGATGAGGATCAGTAATAGTGATGTCGCAGCCGCACTCGGATATTCAATGGGGAATGAGAGTGGGATGCTTGAGGTTATGCGAATGATTCGACAAGGACTTCGCGAGAATCGACCGATTCATTTCAGTACCTTCCAAAATCCCGCGCTGATGTGTATGGGGATCCTCGCTGGCGCAGCGAACAGGGATTACCACAGATGGCGAAAGGAAGACGTAAGCAAGTCGACTCAATACGTACAAGGCTCAGAATGAAACAACCCCGGCTAGGTGCATCACAACCTAGTCGGGGTTATTTTTTTCCTGGGACGAACAATCCCAGGAGGAGTGGAACAGATAGCGATCTACTTCCAAACTCGCTTGTAATTCTTTGCAAAGAACTCCGCATCCGCTTCCTTATGAAACGAAATGAAGTTTCCAGTGTCAAGTGCAAGCCGTACTGAATCCGCTCCCTCATGTAGTTCCAACGTGAAGCTTTCCTTGTTCAATACCAAGTTCGGATAGACGATCCACTTTCCATCGACCTCGGTATGACTCATGAAATGCGTCCCGTGGGTATGCTCATTGAACTTGTAAATCGGATACCGATCTACATTCAAGATCCGCTTGACGAATGTCTTCTGGCTGTTGTCTCGAAGTATGTTGCGGATCCAAATATCATTGTGTCGACGATCAGTCGGAGGATCCAGAGCTGGGACATCTCCAAGTTTCCCGTGAACCAAGAGTCTTATTGCCGCTTCGTCTTCGGGAGAGAAGTATTGATTCGTATCCTCGAATCTTTTTTTCATGGATCTGGTCAATCCATCCAGAGTCCCATGTACCCGGTTGACAGCTATCGCAACCCGCTCTAGTTCTTTCTGATTATCATTCTGCAATGCCTTGAAGAACCGACCATAGAGTCGACCCAACACATGAGATTTGGCTCGTTTCACAACTTCTTCTGGGTTGTACCCATTGTTCTGGGCAGCTTTCAGAATGTCCGGTCCCATCGCAGCGAGATTGACCGACCGACGTTGCTTGTCCTTGATGTTGTCCCAGACTTGATCGTTGGCATACGCTTCAAGAACTTGTGCAAGTTGGGTGCTAGCATTGTAGAGAGTAGTGCCTCGGGAAGTGGCAGCAATGAATCCAGAGGGACGACCTTCTAGCGGACCCAGGATGCTCATAGGAACAAACTTCTTCCCCACGTAGGCTGTTCTACTATTCCAGAAGCTTCCCTCCTGGTCTTGGAAGAATCCACTAAGTCCTTCACCACTGAATCGCATTTCCCAACCAGCGGTATTCGTTCCCGTGATCTGTTCATAGGCGGTTCGCACTGCTGGAGAAGACTTGCCGAAAAGAGTACCCATCGGATTGGTGAGCCAACCGTCGAAGACTTCGGTTGCTTGCTTCGCCCATCGCATGTACACCCGCCGCCGGCCAGACGGATCCCCGGTATATCCAAACCCTGGAACCCAGCCGAGCTTGCGTACCATGGGAGTCACGTCGATGTGTCCACCAACTCCTTTGATACCCCAGAAGCCATTCTTCTCCACTTCGTTGTTGAAGATCCATCGCTCATCCCCTTCATCTGGGTCACCCCATAAATCGTAGATCACGGATTGAATCGCTTGAGGAATCGCGGTCATCACGAGTACTGCCATGCCCGGCCAGTACTTCTTCCAGATCCAGTCGTTCTCCTGTTGCGAGGTAGGAACCCGGAGGATCTTGTTTATGCCGGGGAATCGGTGGCCTTGAGCGATGTTGAATGCAGACAACGTCCAGTCAGGAGCGAACAAGAACAAGTGAAGAAGTTGCATCCGTTCAGGTGTTGCCCAAATGTACTCATGCCAGTTCTGTCCACCAAGAGCATGGTTGAGTAGCCGTGCGATATTCCGCTTGAGCTCATCACCATCACCCACGATTTGTCCACGGGCTTGCATGTTCGCGATCATCTCTTCCTCGATGTACTCAGCCATGTACAGTTTCAACGAGGGGAAAAAGGTCTTCCACAGATGTTCGTCAACCCAGTGGAGGTACTTCTTGTACATTTTCCCACCAAAAACAATCCCAGGTATCCCGGATTCAATCCATGTATCCAGATCAGCTTGAACCAAAGTCTGGTTCGCTTGGTCGATCTGTTTGAAATCGACATGCTTGAGGAAGTTGGGATTCGTCGAATCAACTCTCAAACCGTGCGGGATCCACTTAGCCGTAAGATGTCCGAATCTTTTCTCAAGCCGATACTTCGAAGCAACCCGCGACATGGTTCGAGGCCACTTAACAATAGCTCCGAAGTTCTCCACGGTTAATCCGCCAAGAGCCACAAAGGATTCCAGAAGAGCGAATGGATGAAAGAGCGACAAGGACAAGCCTGTAGTCTTTGACCACTGGTTGAAGCGTTCTATTCCTACCAGCCAGTCCTTTCCGAAAAGATTCCACTTCCTCGTCTTTTTCTCCTCGATCATCTTGAGGATATTGACAGCGGCATTGCTGTATGGGCCTGGGTGATCAGCGGAACGTCGAACCCACCAATTCGTTATTCCTGGAAACTTGGATCCCTCGGTAAGAGGCTGATAGTATCCAGCTTGTTTAAGATCCTTCTTTCCGAACATCTTGTAGAACCGCTTCCATCCTTCTCTCGGATCCTCAGCCAGGTTCATCTGGAACAAGCGGTCTCTCGCTATGGGCCTGCCTTCATGAGCAAGCATCCACGCCGAGAGTCGTTTCTGATTGAAGTAGTCTGCCGCGATTTGTAGAGACTCTAGAAGCACGTCACGCCCGATAGGCTTCATCAGGTCGTAATTCAAAGCGTCTTGATCGTCCGCGAGTTGAGGCATCCACAATGGAGCTGCATCCATTTCGCGAGTCATCATCCCACTGCCCAGAACCAGTCGGTTCCCTGCAATCTTCGCGATCTCTGATGTCCACATACGAATAAGGTCATCTGCTCTCAAACTGACAGGCTCAAGTCCATTCTGGATTGCAGCGGTGAGGTAATCAGGAAACACACGCTCTTCGCTTCTTCCTGTATTCAGCTTCCCAGCCCAAATGAGAGCTGCTTTTTTTCGCGCTGCATCCTTCTGTTTCTGGGTGAGCTTTTCTTTCTCCGCTTTCATGAACGTATGCATGACGTATCGAGCACGCCACCCCAGCCATTCTTCTTGTTCCAGGACACGAGTCATTCGCTCATTCATCCTGGTTCGAGCATGCATTGCTTGGCGCGTCAACTTGACCAGCTTGGCAAACTTGTCACGTCCAACCTTGTCGATAAGGTCGCCTTCTCGATTGATATGCCGGACTTTCACGACATGAGCCAGGACATCGCTCCCGTCCTTGTTTTTGACGTTCATGGTAGAGAATGAACCATCCGGGTTGAGAACCGGCTGTTCTTTTCCGTTGCGGTCCTTGGTCGTTCGAACCCGAATAAAGGGTCGCCTTTTCTTTTCTTCCGGGGCATCAGGTTTAGCCGGATCCGCATCTTCTCTTTCGATTGAATCCAAGACGACGTAGTCAGGACGGTTCGTATCTTGATCTTCTTTGATCGGGAACCCTTGGTGATCTACTCGCGGCTGACCATTCCGCTCTCGCTGAGTTATCTGTACTCTTCGACTTGGAGTCTTTCCATCAAAGGTATAGTAAGGATTGTCCGCACTAAGGAAGTTCGACGTAGTCCCTTCAATGACGACGGTGATTCCTTCCATGACCTCATGAGCAAGCATCCGGTCATCGTCGTCGATTCCTCGGTTATGCTTCCTGAGTTGCCAGTCGAGCTTGCGACGATGCATGTCTGCTTGGAACTCCGATGGAAAGGTGCCAACGACCTTGAGCTTGCTGACTCCCGCCTCGGTGAAGAACTTCATCTCCCCATTCTCTTCCAAAGCGATGTTGCTGGAATCGTTCAGGTCCACCACATCCCACGAATCTCTGTCTGGATGCTTAACGATTGCATGACCAATGAGTTTCCCCTCACCAGCTAACCGCCTCATCTCATCAATGATCTTCCCCGAATTATGGAACTCCGCATCTGACCAGTTCTTCACATCGACAAGAAACTGGTGAAGAGAGTGTGCTCCGAAAAACTGGGTCATCGGATTCATTCTTCCCCAGTTGGAATACAGAACGATGGAACTCATCATCGCATCTTCATCTGACTGGACATCCATCTCTCCCAACTCGGTGATCTTGGATTCGTCTTTCTTGTGTCGCTCCTCGATCTCTTGGAAAATCATATTGGATACATCGGGTGCATGCTGACCAAGATCCCATTCAGCTTTGGTTTTCTGAATAGCTTCTCTCTTCTGGCGCCAGTACCCAGGGTCCACGAATGCAAGCCATCCTCCTCGACCGGCTGACATGGTAGGTCCATACCTCCACAGAGACTCGGTAACGATCATATCCTGGATCTGCTTACCGGTGTACGTTCGGATCTCTTTTTGACGAGTACGCTTACCCTCTGCATTTGTCCTCGCTACGGTGAACTCGAAGTCTTGCTCTCCCTTCTCCCGACCTGGACTTGTGTATGTGGATAAGTTGTGGAAACCTCTATGCACATCATCCATCTGACCACCATCTACTTGGCCTCGCCGGAGCATGCTCATCAATCGGAGATAGTTCACTCCGTTATCATCAATCGAATCTACAAACCCATCGAGGAAAGCGTTGCTCTTCCCATTTTTATGAAGTCTTGCTTGAATCTGCTTTGCAATCTCAACAACGATGAGTTCTCGTTGATCTGACTTCTTGGAGTCTCCTCGGGCGATAAGAGAATAGCGATTACTCGGCTCGTTGAATCCCGGGGCATCCCTGTTAATAGCTTCGATCAAGAATGCTCGGCCAACATCCCTACGGATCTCATCGAGCTCGGACTGGAAGAGAGTTCTCTTCGTTTCAATCTCTGTCCGTTCATCAACCATTGTTTCCAGCCGGCCAATCAACTCATCAACGAGTTGAGTATTCATCAGGTCGTTTGCGTAGAGCTTATTGGAAACTTCCTGACTGACATCGAGTCCGTGGAGTACTGGGTGAAACTCTTTCCCCACCATGACCGGCTTCAAATTGAGAATATCATACTTGTTCGTCTTGATCTTCTCGATCGACTTGGCCAGTTGATAGTGTTCGGTAACGCTTCGAGGAACTGTGACGTTATGCTTAACCGTGGTGGAGAACTCCCGGATCTCTTCGGATAGTTCCCAGAGCATGGCGAGTTTGCCCATCCTGTTGGACTCAACCGCCATAGCAATCTTGTGCTCTTCGCTTGCACCTTCCCCACCCAGCTTGCGGACATTGCTGGCGGCATCCTCGAACATCGCTTTCTTCGTTGCGCCCTGGTTGTTGTCCAGCTCATCCACCAGTCTCTTCTGTTCCACGAATTCCCGGACATGGATCGAATTGAGGTAATTCGATATCTGTCCCATGTAATCCGTGAACTCTTGGTCCGTTCGGATGTCGGGATTCATCATCAGGAGGGTCACGACCATGCCTGCCGTCACATCATTGATCCCCATGTACTCCTGTTTGGGGTCCGCACCGGCATCGAGCGCCATATTCTGTAATCGACCGAGGTGGACCGCAAGCATCCGGTCCTGGTCATGTGTCGCGTTACCTCTCAGTTCGCCCGAATCGAGCCGTTTCCTGGCCACACGAGCGATTTTAAGCAGGTAAGCCCGGTCTCCGACGCCTCCTTTGATCTCCAAATCGTATGGAGTCCCCGCTTCCTCACTCTTTAACCCAATGTCAGTTTTGAGAATAACGGAAGCTGTGGCAGTTGCCCGAGCGAAAATACCCACCAGCTTTTGCCTCGAACGGTGGATCTCGAATGATTGCCGGTAACCTTCCGGGCTATTCAGATATGGAACCGGATGTCGTTCTTCATGATCCGCTTTCCACCGATTCACAGACTCGTCATAGGCATTCAGGTTTTGCGGGAGTTGAGACTTCTTCCAGATATCGACGCTGTTGTAATCCTGCATCGCCAACAGAAGCATCCGATTATAGAGAAACTTGTCATTGCTGCTCTTCGATCCACCCTGGAGGATGTTGCCTTCCCCATCTGTCCAGAGCATCAAGGCATGTCGCTGGTCACCATCGTTATCGGATCCGGCTATCTCCTGGAGGCGTTGATGCATGACCGCGAAGTCGAGACCACCGGCGATTCTCTTCCCTTGCCGCGCACCGATGATACTGTGAAAATCATCCGTTGGGACTCGGACAAGAAAGTTGAATCCACCAGGGATAATCCATGTCCCGTTTTCTTTCTTGAACTCATGCTTTCGAATCGGGGAATCCTTGTGGACGATTCCCTCGCTATCAGGAACGAACAGGTCGATATAAAGTCTGTGGAATCTACCTCGAAGAAGAGCTTCTACATCTGCCCAGTTCGTGTACTCCGAATCTTGCTCTTGCCGAAGAACCTTGTCATCAAGGGCAAGCCTGACACGAGCCATCCTAACTTGCTGCGCATCATCTTCCCCATCCGCCTTGACCCAGTTCTCTCCGACGAGCTTGACCAGTTCATAGTCGAGGACTCCATCGGCGGATCCGAATGGAACTTCTTGAACAAGACTTTTCCGAGCCGTTGGCCGGACATAGTTCTGTTCGATCTTGGAAGCCACGACCGCATTCATTCGTTCGGCAATCAGAGGGTTCCATGAATCGAGATAGGTGTTGTAGTCGATCAGATCGCTATTTTTTTCCTGACTCAGGTGATCTACCGGATTGAACTCTTCATCCTGAAACCTCTTGTTCCTCGCATCCAACCCTAGATTACTGACTTCTGTAATCTTGTCGCTGTTGGGTAACCCGTACCAAGTTGTAATCCCCTGAATCGGGAACCTACGAGTACGTGGTTTCGTTTCGTGAACCAGAGGATTCTGAACGCGAAGCCCTTCGCTGTTGACGTGTGCAATGACAACCTGGTCATGTGCCGGAGCTGAAAAGGTATACCCACCTTGACCATCCGAAGAGAACAACCGGAGAGGGCTCAATCCTTTCTCTCGAACCTTCGCGGTGGATGTCGGAATGATCTGATGAATCTGATCTTCCCATGCCTTCCCTTCATTGAACTCATCCATGAACCGCTTCATCTCTTCGTAGATGGATCCAGCCAGTTCTTCCGCCAAGGGATCCAAGTTGAACGTGTTCCCCTTGTGAAGAACTCGATCTTGCTCACTCTCCCAAACTCTTCCACTGTGCAACATCTTGCTGGCGTGGAGGACTGCCTTCTCCCATGTCTTCGCAGTCCAATGCCGTGGGAACTGGGTGGCGCTCATTCCATTCTTGATCCGCCGGATCCATTCCGCTGATGCATAGAGAGCTCCATCGAGCAATGGCATGGACAGCTTCTCATCGCTATGAGAGAAGAATTCGTCATCGACATAGAAAGTGTTGATCTTCGGTCCAATCCCTTGATTCGCCAGTAGTATTTGAGGGCCAGGGATAATCGTTTGAGGACGGGATCCATCCGATATCGAACTGTTTGAACGCTTGGTCTGGTCGATCGGACCCTTGTATTGAGACTCGTTTCCGAACGCAATCCTTCGATTCAGGTGATTATTGTAGAGCCAATTCCAGAAGAACTGCTCGGCAAACTCTTGATGCTTCCCAAACCGTGGTTGCTGCTTGAAAGCTTTGGCCTGCTCGAATGCATCCGTAATCGACATCGCGTATCCTTCCGCGAACAGCCGTGCTCCCTCCGGCGTTGTATTCCCTTCTTCATCTGTAAACAAACCGATGTATCGTGCACGGGCATCTTCCATGCCGTAACGACGAGACTCAATCAAGACGGGCCTGGTATGATCTCCAAGCTGGCCGAGCGGTTGGTAGTAGGTCGGCGAATCTCCAACGCCTTCATCATCCATCTCTCCCCACAACAACCAAAAATCATCCATCAACTCATTCCAACCCTCATCCTTCCCATCTACTCCCCTCTTCCCCTTTACCTCAAATCCGACCCTTCGCCGCCCGGCCCACATGGCTACGCCCAGCCCTAACCTTTCTCCGCCGGCCCGGCTAAGTCTATCGACCACATCGCTCGACTTCACATAGGTCGTAAGCATATCCCCGTCTGGTCCGCGGAATCTCCCAGAGAGATACTCTTCGCCTCCCGTGACATCTAAGGCACGCTGAATGTGAGAGCGGACATTGAACTTTGAATCCTTCCTGGTTCTGCTTGATTCCCCAACAAACACATCCGTAACGAACCGCTGTCGAAGCTCCGCATGATCCTCCGCATTGAACTGAGTAAGTACGAAATCAATGGAGTGAACGATATGACGAAGCAGCTTCTTGTCTCTCCTGTCAGCTTCAAGCCACACGTCTTGAGGAATGTTGCTAAAATGCTCAATGATTACCGCCATCTCCCCAGCCGTCATAGGCCGGAGCTCGCCGGTTTCCGGGTCAATCCTTTGCGCTCCGTGAGGTAGCCGTTTATCGACATTGAAGAACTCTTCGGTCTCCCCGGTCTCTTCATTTATAAGCCTGGTATCAATCCGTCCTACCTGTTGAGCAAACCATGTCCTGCTAGCATTCGCCGTAACCCGGTCCCTGAATCGAATCTCCGCGATCTCGGTTATGTGCTTCTTCCACTGGTTTCCCCGGCTCGCCTGGTTCGCTACGATGATATGACTCTCTCGAACCAGTCTGCGATTCTCACCCTTCCCTTTCCATTTTCGAGTCAGCTCCGTCTGTAAGAAGTCTGGCTTGTTGAGACTGGCGAAGAATCCCTGGATACCCTTGGCCCAGTACCGGTTTTCGAATGATCCATCCTCTCTGATCCACGCCTTCTTGAACCACTCCAATGACGGAGTCGTCAAATACGCAAGCCATGCTTCCTCGGTCTGTACCGCTGCGATGAAATCAGGATCCCTGGACATCTCCCACATGGAGTCCTCCCCTTGCGTTCCGATGGGATTGATCCTTTGTAAAATGTGCTGGATCTCTGGCCGGGTAAGTATCCAGTTCACCTTCTGGCTCTCAGCATACGGAGCCCCATCGTCATCGACTGGACCTTGCTCGTTGTCCGGTGTCTGTCCAACTTGTTCTTGATGTTCAGCCTTGTTGATCTCCGGTTCGGTATTTACCTCGCCTTCTCCTGAATCTTCGGAGTCCTGGCTGAACTGTGGCTCTTGCTCTTCCTTCGCACGCTCTTCCGCCTGCTTCTCTTCTTCGGTAGTCTCTCGATCAACCTGGTCCTCTACAGTCCTGGCTTCTTCCTCCGCTTTGACTTCTTCCTCGGTTGGAGCTTTCTCCGGCGTCAATTCAACTAGATTCCCGTCCTGATCTCGGAATCGAAGTGGCTGATCTCCCTCGAATGGAGACTCGCCAACTTCTGGTTCCGCCTTCTCTTTTGCGCGGTCCTCGAAGATGTCATCAAGCTTTTCTCTCAGCTCATCTGTTTCAGGAGCTTCTACCGGTTCTTTGACAATCTCAGGAGGAAACTTCCTCGACGGCTTGACTGTGGGTTTGCGTTGAGATGGTCGCAACCGGCTTCTCCGTCCAGGAGTCTCTCCTACCACTTCAACGGTCTCGGGCTTTTCTTCTTTAATCGGCTCTACCGCCTGAACAGTCGACCCAGGTGCCCGACGTTGAGCATCGCGGAGATTCCCACCTTCTGGTCCCGACGCTCTTACTCGTCCAGTATTCGCCGATGGGATGGTGGCTTCTTTGAAGTCCTCGAAAACGAGTTTGAAGAGCTGGTCCGTTCTCTCAGTTGCATCAGCCAGCAATCGCGGCCGGATTTCGCCCGTCGATCGAATGACCGGAATGATCCAAACATGATCAACATTCAACCCTCTTCTCTTCCTTACAATCTCTTTGTACGCTTTGAGTTGAAGCCTGTGCTTTTCCGCTTTGGACTCACTTACAAGATTTCCACCTTCATCCAGGTATGGCTGGTTATAGTGCGGATTCGTATGAGGATCTCTCTCCATAGTCTTGATGTCATAGAAGTCATAGGATCCCCCTGGCTTTCGAACCGAAATATCAATCGTCCCCGCGACCTCATCCGTCCAGACAGTGATCTCTGATTCCACACCGTTTTCAGCAGCTTCCTCTTGAAGCTGAGTTATGAGTTCTTCCAGCGCGGCTGACGCGGGATCCTCGCTAAACCCCCTGATGGTATTGGAAATCTCCTCATGAATCTCATCACCGACACGACGATCGCCTTCCCAGTCAGCTTTTACCTGGTCAACCGTAGTCTGATCTCTTTCTGCAACCCTCGCAGCGACCTTGTCTTCATTGAAATCGAACAAGAAGTGCTCCCCGATAACCGTGGTAACAGAGTCCGGTTCCAGAACAACAACCTCTCCAGTCTTAGACTTCTCAAGAATCGTATACTCATGCGTTTCCTCATTTAACTGGACCACGGCTTGATCGAACAAATCCGAGAGTCCATCAATCTTGGTCGCATCAATAGATGGGGAAGGTGAAAGTGGGGTGGTAGGTTGTTTTTTTGAAGAGTCCGTGGGAACCGTTGTCCGACTGATAACCTCCCCGTCCTCCGTAACATTCACAATGCGAGGAACCCCTTCCTCCATGATCACTCGTTGACTTGGATCGTAGGGAGCCCCTACCGCTGCAAGATAGCTCAAGGTGTGAGGTGCGTAATCGGGAGACGAACTATTTACCATGCCGTCTGCCCAAGCCGGAAGCGTGAGCTTCAAAGACAAGAGCCACTTGTCATTTTCATCCGCTTCACCGGTAACCTCGGATGTTTCCTCGTTGAACTTGGCATGCCCGAGACGGATCATCTTGAAGAGCTTCGCCCAGGTTTCATTGATCTGAAACTCGTTGTACAGATCCTCTCCGCCCACTAACTGCTCAAGAAGTTGATTCCCACGCTTGATGAATCCCTCATGTCTCGCAATCTCTTCGGGAGTGAGTTTATGTTTATCAGCCTTGAGCTGGGAAATGGTCTGCTTGATTCGACCGTCAAGCAACTCGGCTTCTTTCCGACCCCACTCGATGATCGGATCATAGGACATGAACCCGTCTCTTGCGTTTGCTCGTGGCTGAATACTCCACTGATGGACAAGTTCTTCGGCTACATTGTTTCGCTGCGAGGCTCCATCTACGGTGATGCTCCGATCACGCAAGTTCGTCCTGGCTCCCTGGAAAGCCATGTACTTGTCTTCGTACTCATCCTGATACTTCTTCTCTGCCGCCGCCGCCTGCTCTTTGGTCTCGGTTACTCCATCCGGGACAACTCTCTTCGCTCTCGGTAATGGACGGGCCTCTGGAGAAAGCAACATGCCTTTGGATAAGAACTCTTTGCTGGTCCCTATCAATCCGAGCTTCCTTTGCGTGAACCACTTGAGACCGGAACCCCGGGTCCGCTTCGTCACCTCACGCATCATCTCGTAGTGCTTCCTGGCGATCTCCATTCTCTGTGCCGGAATCGTAACGGTGGTCCGCATGGACGCTTCGAAATCTTGCTGCTTCGGAGTAAGTTTTTCCCATGGGAGATTAAACTCTTCATCCTGAATCGGAGTCCCATTAGAGGGCATCAGGTCTGTAACCGCTTGGACCTCGAAAATCCAAGGGTACTTCTCCATCATCTCTAACTCTTCCGCTAGCCACGGCTCATTGTGAGGAGGCTTGTCGATAAGGAATGCACGCCGAATCCCTCGCTTCTTCTTTTCCTCATCACTCATCGTCGAGACTTGGAAGCTGGTGAGCCTGTTCAAGTGCTCATCGCTCTCAACCCACTGATCGTTCCCAGTAACATCGAGCATCCATCGACGTAGATGATCATCAGTTAAGACCGTCTCGGCATCCGCATCGGGATGATTCGCTGCCTTCTGCCAGGCCACCAAAGCATCCAGGTCGGTCCTGGTCTTCTCCCTCCATGCTTCACGAACCATATTCTGTCCACGAGTCTGGTAGAGCAATCGCTTGAACTTGTCCCAAAGAGGAATATCTTCTCGAACTGCAAACTCGATATACTCCTTGAGCGAATCCAAGCCTCCTTTAAGATCGTTTTGGACCTTGATCCTTCTTACAGGATCTTCCTCGTTGTCGTTGACTTCGAGCGCTTCAATCCCTTCCAGCGCCTTGGCTACCCGTTGATCCGCATGCTTGGTCGCTGTGTCAGCCGCATAGTTTCCGATAGCCAGAGGATTGAATGCGAACGCCATCGCCATGACCGCAACATCTTCCAGATCCGGGAGCCCGAACGGACTGATCCCAGTCGCTTGGCGCAATACTCCACCAATTGCTTCTTCACCGATTTCAGGAATAACACCGAACCAGCCGGCCTTTTCCAAGAACCCTGGGACATCATCACGAGGACCGAAGAAGTGATCCTTGAGAACCTTCTTCATCGCCGGGCTCTTCTCCAACCCGGTAGCCTCAGAGAGTTTCTTCGCCGCCTTGTCCAGAACACCTGCTCTCAAGAATTGCTCCGCTTCCGCTCCCCACATACCCCTAAGCATGAAGAAGCTTTCAGCGGTTTGTTCTGAAAAGTTCTCGATAGCCATGTCTCCGTAGGCTCGGCCAAAGGCTTCCCAGAATCCGTCACCTTCCGCCATCAGAACACGATGCAGCTCTCCCGACTCATTCTGATCCAACCCGTAAACCGGAGTCATGTTTGCCGTGATCCCACCGGCAATACGATGAGAGTGTAATAGTGCTCGTGGACCAAGAGCTTCCGCTCCGCCTTTCAGGAGGTGCTGACCGACAGGTCCAAGTGTAGCCTTGAACGCATCCTTTGAAGCCTTCTCTGCCGCCTCCCTTGCGGCTTCATCAGTCAACCCTACAAGAGCCTTCCGCTTGGCATACCACTCACCCTTCTTTCTGGAAAGCGTGCCAGCAGTATCCCTCGTAAAGAATGCAGCGACATGAGTCATCCCCGGAGCATCGGCAACCTTCTTCCCTATGAGCTTTTTCCCAATCTTCTCGGATAACCCTTCCCCGAGTAGCTTCCGACTTGAAATGCGCTTGAGTGCTTCCTTCGCGCTTTCAGTCGTAGCCTTCCCCAGGACAGCCTTGCCGGTCCCCTTGATGATTCCACCAGCGGTAATGAATTCGAGAGCGAACGAAGGCAGCTTGAAAACTGTAGAGACAAACTTGAACCCCGCCGTAGTCTGGGAATTCATCTTCGTGATGTACTCGTCAACCAGAGCAATCTGCGCCTGGTCGGCGGTGTCGTTCTCCATCGCCTTTACCGCTCGGAAGACCGCAACCTGGTCGAATGTCTCGGTGACGTTCAGATACGGAACGTAATACGATGGATTCTCTCCGATATCTCTAAACGCATCCTTGTAATCACGTTTATCGAATCCCTCAAACTTCTGAATCCTGTCACTGGGCCGACCAAATCTGAAAACGCTCTGGTCCAGTGAAGGAACAAGAGGCGGAGCTGGACCGCGACCTGATGACGAAATCAAAGGCGGCGCCGGACCACGAGGTTGATCTAACGTCGGAGCTCCACCGAAAGACGGGATAAGTGCAGGGGCCGGGCCACGATCAGATGGGATTAGCGGGGGAGGGGGACCACGATCAGGCATGATTACCTCAGCGGAATGTCATAGTTATGCCCTGCAACTCTGATCTTGGAGCTGGTCACTTCTCCGCGCGCCCAAGCTGCATGATACGCTTCTGGCGTTTCAAACTCCTGTCGTACCTGGTGCGCTCCAAGTCCCTCGGGAATCTGAGGGAATGTTTGCACTGTCGGAGCTTGCACAGGCATGTGAACACCCGCCTGTCCGAATAACTGAGTCCGAACCGGATCGTCTATAGGCAGTTCCGATGCAGTCCTAACCAGTTGACCTCGGAATTGAGTCTGTGCTCCGGTTTCATTTCTCTGTCTAAACGCATTCATCCGCTCCAGCTTCGTGGTGTAGCCCTTGCCGCGCATAACTCGGTTCTCTTGCTGCAAGACTATCAATCGCTCCATCAGCTCCTTGCTCTTCTCGATAGTCCCGGCACGATCTTTCCCTATAGATTCAACACCCAGCCCGTTCAGCAGCGGATTGAAAAGGAAGTATGTTTCATCTTCCCACTCTGTCCCCGCAGTAGCATCCGCAACAAACCCACCAGCTCGAAGCAATGCACCTTCCCATCGCTCTTTGGGTCCAACTTTCCCAAAGCGATTATTTTGTAGCTCACCTTTTTCAACCAACTTGTTGAAGTGCCCCACGGCTTTTTCGAAATCACGAAACAACTGTCTTGGACCCTTTGTGATTCCAGGATTAGACTCATCCTGCAATTCTCTGGTGTTCCCGAAAAGCGTTGTTGCGTTCGCTCCGAATGTAGGAGCACCGAGCACCATCGGCAAAGACGTTTCCTCTCTCAGCGCCGCATCCAATACGGGATTCTTTCTGATGAAAATGGCTTGCTCTCTATGCGGGTCGATATAACTCGTAGCAGTCCGAATGACCTTGAGTCTCTTGTTATGAAGCGTTGCCGCTAGCTGCTGATCCCCAGGCAGACTTTTAATCGCGTGATCATTCATTTGGATTTGCTGGTCGAGATCGAAGATCGTTCTTACCGATTGCCGTGGACTGACCACAATTTCCGGGGTGAGCTCGGTATCCAGCCCTTTGCTGTGACCGGAGAAGATTCCGAGAATCCTGGTTTGCTCTTCTTCGTTCTTGAAGAGAGCTTCCTGGTTGTCAGTCCTTAAAATCGCTGCTGCTTCCTCGTAAACAGCGAGCATGTCCGACTGTTCGCTTCCAGCTCCGAAGTTCGCGTTGAATAATGACTCAACCGTCCCTGGATCATTCGCCCACTGTTCTGGCCAGTTCCGCCGAATCCTTTCAACCTCGTTGAAGATTCTCGTATGCTTCTCCTGACGAATGGTTTCACGCTGCTGATCATCGTAAATCATACGAGCCGCACCCTCATGAGCTCCGGTCTCATTCATGATCCGACGAACATTCCGATTGATCGCCTCTACACTATCCGAATTGTTGTAATAGGTATCCATGGCGATATCCCTGGAAACCCTCTGAGCAGCCTGGATGTCTTCCAGATGCTTCTCCCGGTCATGCCACAACTTCGATTCATCAGCGTCCATAAGCCTGGGGACATTCCCGAATTCAGGATCCTGGCCTGGCATCCATACGTAGTTCGGTTTGCCGTTTTGTCCTACGCCACCCATTTCCGTAGCACGCGCTTGCTTCTGAGACTCCGGCGTATTGAGCATCGCGGTTCGAGCGATGTTTATATCCTGGCTGGCTGACGCAAGAATCTTGGAGTACGACATCGGACGAGAGTACTTCGTGACCTCTGGGTTCGGGCGACCGAATTCATCATGGTCGTTGAGGATAGCAGTGCCATCCTTATTGAACGCTCTAACCTGAATCGTAGGCCGATCCATTACTGTTTTCAGACCCTCACGCAGATTCATGACTGCCTTGGTAGCATTCAAGTAGGACTGGGCGTCCTGGTCTCTTTTCCCTGTCTGCATTTTGGCCGCAGTCTCACTTCGAATCTTTCCAATCTCAGATGCCTGTCCCCAGAAGTCGTTCGTAGGAATCATATCCAAACGATCGAACGTCTCCTTGTGAAGATCCTTGGCTTTCTGGCGAACAAAGTTTTGAAGCTGGACCTCATCTCTCACCTGCCGGATTCGCGAAGGACTCATCTGGCTCATCTTCGCGATTTCAATTCCCGCCTCTGCATTCTGCTGCGCGTTCGCCTTTTGATTGCTATTCAAAGCACTGGCGAACTTAGACAGGCTCCCTACATCTATGGCTCCGAGATCGGACATTCTTTTACCCTCCAAGTTCTAGTGTGTCGTGAACGAATTGCTGGAAGTCCAAACCACCTTGAGAAATAGAATCAAGGTTCCCCTGCAAGTCGGGAATCTCTTGTCTGGAATCGTTGATAATCAGATCAGCCATGATCCTGTTCATTCCTTCCATGCTGCCACGAATAATCTCAAGCCCTTGCAAGTCGATCCGTTTCCAGTTCTGCTCGATCTCTTGAAGAGCTATGTCCATTCGACCATCCCACTCGTGACCCTGTTCTTGAAGCGTAGCCCACTTGAGATTCATCTCCTGGTCGAACATCTGCCCTTCCATGTTCAGTTGCCTGGTCCTCAACTCTGATTCAAGTTGAAGAGCCTCAACCGCGGTCTGTCCCGAGGCCACATTCACAGCCAGGTTCGCACCCTGCTGCTGCAAGTCTACGCTGGTCAACCCCAGTGCTTCGGCGGTCACGTTGCTCGCAAACTGACTTGGCCCTACGCCACCCTGGACAGACATCTCTGCCGTAATCCGATTGATCTGTCGCTGTACATCCTCCGGTACCTGGCCGGTCATCAGTTGAGTAGCCACAGCCTCCGCTTCTTGAAGAAGCTCGTTGTCTGGAATCTCCGGGGCATCCGCAGGATCGAATGTCTGGATCGGGATTCCTTGAGACTTTGTAATCCGCTCCTCCGCCAGAATTGGATTCATTGGGTTCTGTGACCGCGCAAGGGTATCTTGAGACTTTGCGGCGATCTTCTCGATCCCAGCTCGAACCATTTCCCCTAGTGATAGTTCTCTTTCCGCCATGATTTCTCCTTAGCTGTAGATCGAAGTCCTTCCGATAGACCCGCCTTTGCCGGGTTTGTTTTGAGCTAGTTGAGCCTTGCTTAAAGCGAGATTCTCTTCGTTCATCCTCATGTTGTGTAGATGAGTCTCCTGGTTCCGCTTCTCTTGAGCGTCGTATCGCTCCTGACTCTCCTCCAAGATTTCCTTGTTCTGCATGTACTGAACAAGAAGAGTGGTCGCTGCAATCCATTCCCCAGCACCCCAGTTCTTCGGATTGAATCCATTCACCGGCTTTTGACCGAACTGATTATTCCAAGCCTGGATCGCAGTCAGAGCTTCGCTCGTCGGCATCCGTTTCCAAGCTTCACGTTGCTGCTTCTGGACAGCGGGAGGGAAATTGTGAGTACCATCCGCCATGATCTCTGTTTGAAGAGTCCAAAAATCCTGAGATAGCGTATTGCCAGCAGGCAAACTCAAGCCTCCCGTTCCACTGATCGAGATGACCCCCTGCACCTCGCTAGCCAACGCCTTTGATGCTTTGATGTTGCCGTTAGAAGCTGATCCATTCGCTATTTGCGTAGCCAGCATTTCGTCTTGGGTTTTGCCAATTGGGCTTGTAATCCCCAGCTCTTGCAATCCATCCATGGCTTCCGCATAGCTCTGAATCTCTTCGGTCGAAAGGAAGTCGAGGGTGTCGATGTTTGTGTCGATCGAAGAACTTGAACTCGGCGAAGAGACAGAAACGTCGATAGCTCCTGGAGGAGTGAATGAAATCGGCTTCGTCAGATCCAATCCAGAATCAGCCGGGATCTCGATCGTTGGAATTCCACTGATGTTTGGAATTGGAGTATTCGGCGCCGGTGTATTGGTAAAAGTGATCGAACCTTCCATTATAATGCCTCCGCTAGTGTTGCCACCTCAGATTGTAACTTGTCAGTCAGCTCTTCATCCACAGAGATCCCTTGAAGCGCAAAAGCATCGCTTACGGCTTGAGCCTGGACATCAATGCCAGGATTCCCATGAACCGCTTGCCTGATTTTCTCTCCAACATTGCTTGGGATATCCTTCGTGAATGCGATCCCACTCACTATTTCTTCACGGGCTGCTTTCGCATCCTCCAGAACCCAATCCCGGAATGATTCTGCCGGGGTAACATCAGGAGCCGTCTGCCCGGTCGCAATCTCTTGAGCTTTTTGATTCAAAGCTCCGGCGCTGGCCACGACCATTGCTGACTTAGCATCTCCCGTCAGATAGTAATCGCTCGCAGCCGCGAACAAAGTCTCGTTACTTACGAACGATGAAATAGGATCGAAGTTGTCTCCGAGGTATGACCCGGCATAGGACAAGGCTCCTTTCACTGCCGCTGTTTCGAAGTCATCCCCTTGATGCACGGCAACTCCTGTACGGAATGCAGCTTGCCCAATACCAGAACCGATACTTGCGCCAATCCCGGAAATAACCGCAGCCTCGGTCATATCTCCAATATCTCCATAAATCCCCGCATTGATAGCACCTACCGCCGCAGCCCCAGCCGCAGCACCACCAGGCCCACCAACCATGCCACCCACAACTGTAGCAACTACCTGTGCAGCAGCCGGAGCGACCATGTCATACCCCTCGTGGATTTCCTTTATGTCTAGGATGTCATCGAAAACGACACCCATGCCAGATACGTCCCAAGCAAGCTCGTAGGGATTTGCCAATTCCTTGATCCCTGTAAAATCCGCGATATCTTGAAACACAGAGTCGTCGAACTGGGTAGCCCAGTCGTCGATATAGCCATCCATCTTTTGGGCCATTTCCTCGCCCCGATCAGAGCGAAGCTTCAACTCGCTATTCTGCGCTCCGTGGATGAAATCCTTAGCCCTGTGTTTCCCGCCATTATTCGTCTGCCAAGCGATCTCACCAGGAAGAGGGTCTCGACCAAGTATTCCGCGAAAGAGCCAGTCTTGCTCCTCGATTGTCATATCCTGCCAATTATCGTTTTCCCCAATTTGGCTTAAAGGATGCGTGGTCAAGTCGTAATTATGAACAGACACATCCGCTGAGATCCTTTCACCTTGAAAAATCTCTCCCGGTTTCATGAAGTTCATTTCTGGATGAGCGGCCTCGAACGCCGCGCCTTCCGCTGCAATCTGTTCTTCGAGTGCGGTACCCGTGACTGGCGGCGGAGGCGTGGTAAACTGATGACGCCCATCATCCGTTGACTTCACTCCTCTTCGCGCAGTAACAGAATTCTGTACTGGATCTGGAATACCTACACTATTATGACGCCCATCATCTGACATGATTACACCTCGTTGATATCGTAGTTCACGGTGTACCCACCTTCCATCCTTACATCGAAAACCTTCTGTTCCCTGGTGTGGTTACGCTTTTCCTGAGAGAGCAGTCGAACCGCATCTGCCTGATATCCCAAACCCAGTTGGAAATTCCCTCGCTTCTTCTCCTCGATAGACTTTACCGCCATCTCGATTGCGAGCTTATTCTCGATGGGAACGATCTCGTCATCGAAGAGCAGTTGAGTGAATCCACGCTTCACCAGCATCTTCACCTCAACCGCACACTGACAGTTTGCACCGGGTATCCGGTACCACCGGAATGTCGGATCCAGCTCATTGGGATGATACTTCGCAAGGTACTGCATGTTATTGGTATCAGGATCCCAACCAGCGAGGGTGATGTACCCGGCGGTCACCGGCTTCAACACACTGGTAATGCTCGCAAACGTGTTCGTGCTGAGATTGGTTGTAAGATCGGGATGATGGATTTCTCCCTGAACTCCGTCAGTCCAGCGCATGATTGAGAGAACTTCCCCTTCCCCGCTGTCTCCGGCTTCTGCTCGAACCTGTTCTCGGTAAGGATCCTTCATGCCGTAGACATCCATCGTCACTCCGACATCCGTCTCCTCGGTCGAGAACGCCGCCACCCGCATCCCCTGGATAAGGAATGGCCAGAAGGTCGCATACGTCCCGGCTTCCAGAAGCCCCATGTCATGGGTTCCGCGTGCGACGTGGTCAATGTCTCCGACACCCGGTTCCACGAACTCCCATGCCTTGTGCCATACGTCCGCCGGTTTTCCTCCAATATCCACCTTGAGAATGGCCTCGACCCCTCGTGGAATGTGGGCGAATCCGTTGTACGCACAGATTTTGAGGACTTGCGTCGTATTCTTCCAGTCCCCTTCTTTCATCAACATTTCGACGGCATCGTTGAGCGCGGTTAGTACGGCGGGATCGTCTACACATCTTCCTCCCCTTACGCTTTCGTGGATTGCTTGTTTCGCTTCTTGTACTCGTAGGTTTGACATGGTTCTCCTAGATCTTGTAGTCGAAGTCTCCAAGTGAAAACTGGGAAGCACTCTCCACTGTTTCCAGGTTCATCGTTTCGCACATCACATACTCAGACCGATCCAGATTCTTGAGTCTGAATTCAGCCATCCCAACCTTGGCAATACCGGTCCACTCAATCGCGAACTGGAATCCATTGCCAACGTGAAGAAACAGTGGAGCTCCGGTTGAATCACACTCTGTATCTGAAACCGGAATCCGAAGCATGTGAGTCCTTCCACCGATTCCTTCCTCAACCACTTGAGCTGCCCCCATCTGTTTCCAGAGCCAAGCGCCATCGGTCCTGTAGTACGCGGTGAGATCGACAGTCCCTTCTACTCCTCTAAGCATGACCTGGATGAATTGCAGCTCCTTAGTTGAGAAGGCGCTTCCGAAGAAATATGTTCTGGTGTGGATCCGACAAAGCGGACGAATCTCCGACATGAATTGTTCAAGGTCGTTGACACCTTCCTCCAGAGACCAGATCCCAGGCACCTGAGATGCTCCGTTTCCTAAGATGTAGTGAACCGTTGCACCTGCCGGGTTCCTGGCAGAGACAACTTGGTTGAAATTCAACCCGGTCCAGATTCCATCATAAACCGGTTGCGCCTGCCGTCCGTGGAACCCACCCGTGACCGAGGTATCCAGAGAGATCAATCCTTGAAACGAAAATGGCTGGTCATCGGTAGCAGCATTCGTCGTCATCAGGTACCGGTTATTCGCGAAAGCTCCGCTGGCATACTTCTGAGCTACAACCGAATCGACATTCCACGGCTTCACTTCCTCGGAAATATCATCGACCGACAAATCCAGTCCGCTGCCTTGAGCTTCCGATGCCGTATACCTGAGAGTCCTGACTCCATCCCCGGCGCGGTAGATCAAGTCGTTATTCACACTGGCAATGCTCATGTCAGCGTTTAACCCGACAGTCTGGAACAGGATCTTGCCGAGACCGGCATTCTGCCAGTCCGCTTCGCCTGGATCACTTAACTCTCTTGGTAGATCCACGCTGAACGTCGCAGCACCTCGGTCAGACCAAACAACCAGGGGACCATGACCGGTACCAGTTTGAACATTCCTCTGGAAGCCCATGCCGGTAATCAGACCCAGCTCGGAAGGAAGGTTGATCGCTCCGCCACCGGACCCCAAGTTCTCAGAGAACTGTAAGATGTTGCTTGGATTCCACGCCTGGAAGATATCGCCTGCAATGAACTGCGATCGGTTCTGTAACCCAACCTCGTAATCGGGTGGAGGTGTAAGATTTGCAGTCCACAACCAATCAACCGACACAAACAGCCTTCCATGTCCATAAGCCATCATCTGGCCTTTGGGGAGTTGGTTCTCCGGGGTGGCATCTCGATCCGCCGCGAACGCATCGGAAATAATGGAGGTACCTTCAAGAACGATTGGCCACGACTTATCTTCATACGTGGCGCCCACTACGTCGTCCTGAATAACCATGTATTTGTGAGCCTGGCAGAAATAAAGCCTCGTGGATTCAGAGTCGATGACATCCTCAAACGATGTGATCGTACCTGTTTTCAGATTGTACATGAACAAGTGCAACCCGAAACAAAAGACAATGCTGTCCCCGGCCACGGGATCGTAATAGGTCGCCGCACCTCGAAACTGGGTATCCGTTGCACCCGGATCAATGGTCACAGAGAAGATCTGTCGCAAGGCCGGTCTGGTATGAATCAGTCCTCCTCTCACGGACACATTGATTCCCCTCGCGTATTGTTGCTCAGGAAGCAAGTCCGGCTCTCGGCCCCCATGCATCCCTGCAATTAGAGAAAGGAATCCGTCGACCTTTTGTTCATGTTCAGGCATCGCTCTTTACCTTCCCCTCTACAAAGTCCGCCCAGGTAATCAGTCGTTCTCCCTGGAAGTAGAATCCATGACGAACATTCTCCCTGCTGTAGTATTGGTCGCGCCGAGAATCTACCCGCCTGTCATTCGGTCCTCGATACCCTACTCGGCCCATATCTCCGAAGTCGTGATTCGGAAGCATCATCCCCCACCGGATCGCTTTGTCGTATGGATTGTAAATGATGTAAATATGCCGCGCCCCGGAGATGGGATAGTAGGTGTCGCTCTCTTCCGCAGGTCCAAAGAGAAAGACCTTGTCGAAGAACCGGTCCAACTGCATCGCCCGACGAACCAGAAGACATCCGAAGCTATGGGCTACGACGTGATCGCCATCATCTGTGGCATCCACAAGGCGTTGAGCCCGGTCGAGCTGGGTACGGCGCAATCCCGCATTCCAGAAGTGAACCCGTGGATAGTTTACATCAAGCGTATCGTGTCCTCTATGAGCAAGCTCCTGGCAAAGCAAGTCGGTCGACCTGCTGCCATCGCTGTTGATCCCATTGATGAACGCAATCTTCACGCATAGACCTCCACAGACTTGCGCCAAGTCGAGGTAGCTTGGATGTCATTCGAATACCCGTTGGTGTCAGGCATGAAAACACCAATACTCAACCCGGCGGCTTTGAACTCGGGAGGTGCGGTGTGATTGAACGGAGTATGATCTCCACGAGGCGCGAAGTCCCCGAGCGGAATGTACAGATCGTTATTTCCGGCCGATTTCGTTTTCTTCCAAAGATCAATCCATGGTCCGGCGGTCGCTTTCGAATAGATCCACGGAATCTGACCATTCCCGAAGTCTTCCAGCCACTTCGCCGCGTCATCAAACTTCAAGCCATAGTGGGTTTCTATGTGATCGTTAAACGCTTTCGGAGCCCATAAGAGCGGTAAGACCGAAGAGACAGCTCTATAAACCCGTTCCCCATGTGCTTTCCCTTCTCGAATGAAAAAGCTTTCAAGGTCGATGCAGACAGCCGCGCATCCTTCCCGCTTGGCGCGTTGAGCGCGTTCAACCATCGCTGACACGGAAGTAACAGGATCTCCGTTCATCGCAATGATCCTTACGGTCGCCGCGCCGGCCTTTCCGTGGGTCGCAACCACGACGGCTTCTTTCGCTCCGAAATCATTCGCTTTGGATCCTTCACGCCAGATCCACAACCGGGGTCGCCTGAGAACTTCTGGAAGCTCAATGTTTCCTGGCGGCGGTGGAAGCGGCGGCTCTACTGGAGGATCCTCACCGGCTTGAGGTTTCTTCCATAGAACAACGGAATTCATCTGAATCGGATTGTTTCCAGCATAGACCCCGGACTTGTTGACCGGGCCAGCATTCCGCTGAGAACTATCCTTGATCGGCCAGATGAGACGATTGCCATCCGAACCTTCTGAAACCACTACGCATGGACTTGGAAATGCCTGGCCGGGCTTATCTGCTCGCCAGTGAGTTCGCATCAAGTTGTCAAGAGCATGAATCGGATTGGCAAGACCGGTGTATTTCAGCTCGGTAATGAATGTCCCATCTTGTGAGGCGACCCAGGTCCGTTCCGCTTTGTTTTCGGTTGTCGCGTCGGGACCGGGGATATGCCCAGGCATGAGCACCACTAGATTCTGGGTGTGCTCTCCGAGTGGCTTCCAAAGGAATCCCGCCATCCAGATGTCCCGTCCTCCCCAGTCACCTCGAAGATTGTAGGTTTTGAAGGTTCCGCCACTGAATTCAAAATCAGGGTTTGGCGGAGTTGGAGGATCTGGCGGAGTTGGGATATCCGGGAGTCCATTTGCAATTTTGATGTCGTGCATGACATCTGCGAGTCCTTGAACATGGGCTTCTCCTACTGCAACGAGGTTTGAGATTTCTTCATTCATAGCACACTCGATGGGAAGGTTGGGAAGTCTACGTTCGGATCATCATCAGGAGTCGGACGATCAGGAGGAATCGGAATGTCCTCGATCTTCGGCATGACCACGTTGGGAATCCTCGGCACCTCTGTCAACGGAGCCTTGAGCATATCATGGGCATCGGTATCGGATGGCGCCTCCATCAGAATCTCCGGCTTCGCGCCTTCACTCTTGTAGAGGTACGTGTTGATATGCCGTCCACCGATGAGGCTTATCGAACACCCGGAAAACGCGTAGATGACGAATGCCCCGATCGCTAGAACACAGCCGAAATACAAAGGGTCATGCTTTATTTCTTTCATAATGATCTCCAATCTAATTTTGTTTCTGATTCTGAGCATTCCGTCTCTCCAACAGTCTTCTGATCGAGTTCAGCTCTGCTGCGAGTACTTTCTCTTCCGCGTGGTGCTCTTTCTCGTGTGATCTCCAATCCTTGAGCGCCTCCGACGAAAAGTAACGATCCTTGGTTCGGTCGTTAAGCTCGACCATAACCTGGGTATACAGGCCGAGCATTTTGTTCATGTCATCTCGAAGCACAGAGAATTCTTTCCCGTGCTGCGAAAGCAGAGTTAACGATGTCGATACATCACTCTCAAGATTCGAGACATTACCGATTGAATCGTCGAGCTCTTGCATCTTCCGACCGAAGAGAACCATTTGAGCGCCAATAGCCAGGAGGATCGAAATGACCGCACCTGCTTGCTTCCACGTAATCCTGTTCGGTTCATTTCCCACGGACAATTTGTTTCCAGAGGTGGTGTCTTTGATGACAAGGATCTTTCTCCCAGCTCTAAGTTCTTCGAACTGTTCTCGCGGGATGTCGACATGAACATCAATCTTTCGTGTTCCGTTCTCCGTATCACTTGCAACTGGAACTTTCTGTGAACCATTACCCATATTTACCAAGTTGCGATTGCAACCCTTTCCCAAGTATCCGTCCCAACACAAATGTACAGGAATCCAGATGCGTAAGCTTTCTGGCCGGGATATCCGGTGTCAGCCGCGGTAGAAGGAACAGGAACCCATGCATCGACGTTTACAGTTCCAGCCGCATTGGTAACCACAAGTCCGCTATCAAGATCGAAGATGATTTGATTCGCGTCGGAGTATCCGAGGTCCCCCTCAACCAGACGCATTTCATACGTGACCGTGCTGCCAATGGGATCGATGCCGGGGAATGACCGCTCGATCGTTCCATCAAGACCAGCTCCATATCCCATAGATCTGAAATTGCCATTGCCTTGCCACCCATCCGAATCGTTGTACTTCGATATTTGCGGGTTAACAATAGAAGCGCTCATCTTGAAGATAATCACGTAAAACTCACCGGCTACACAGGTATACGGAGTGTCGAAAGCCATGTCGTCGGACCATACACTCCCGTTGTTTCCGTCATTGATTCCAGTTCCCGAGGCAAAGGTCACAGTCTCATCTATATTCTTGAGCCAAATGTCCCAAGTCTTGTTATCCCACCCATCTCTTAATCCGATACTCAATCCACTGATCGTGGTATCGACTGTGCATTCAACGTAATTCCAGTAGGTGTCGATTGTACCTGTCACGGTAACGGGGACATGCCCAGCAACATTGAATTGATGATAAACGCTACCGGCAACTCCATCGCCGACTCCCAAGGGAATGGGATTCGCTGTCAGAGTCAGATTCTCTGATGCCAGGACACCGCCGATAGTGGGATTCAAACTAAGCGAAGAAACAGAATTCGTTCCAGCCGATGGATCAACAACGTTGGACACGATGGGAAAGGCTTTGGCTCCCTCATCCCAGTATCCAGAAGTAACGTCGACTTCCCAATTCGTATGGGTAAACCAACTTGAGTCCCAGGACGCACCGGGATAGCTTTCGTACTGCCAGTACCCAGCAGCCCCAGGCCAGAAAAGAGGATGCATGCTATGGGTTGTTGCTACGTGATCTTCGCTTGTTTCCAGGTAGTCCGAGATTTCGACCAAAGCATAAATGTGACCCGTCTCAAAAGTTAACGTTGCTCCATGATCGAATTCTGTCCAGTACCCCTGATGAGTATCCACATCTGCATAAACCCTGTACGGAGGAGTGCTTGAAGCCATTCCATACGTCGCCCAGTCAGCCATCGCGACATCCGGCCAAACATTCGTATCAACAGATGTATCTATGCCAAGATCATACCAATGGAATCCCCAAGGATCATTACCTGAATTCCACCAACCGTTCTGAACCCATGTATGAGTTGAAGCGAATTCTGTATCTGTCCTGAAAAACCAAGTGTGAGGCCCGAGGTGTGTTCCCGCTCCACCCTGAGAATTCGAGAAGTACTCGACAACATCATCAGCATTCCAGGTAAGTTCTACACCTGGGGTTGTGAGATATTGCAATCCTCCCAGCGTCTCGATCTTGTCGTAGACATCGTCTTTGGTTGGCACGGTGAGATCGGAAGACCAGCCTACAGCGTATGGCTCGGCATCAACCGTTAAGGTCGAAGCAACCGCCGCGCCGCTCACATTCAGAGTTGCGCTCGTCACCCCACCAATGACATCGACATCGTTCGATACCGTCAAGTCCCCAGTATCCACTCGCACGGTTCCGCCGGTATACGCAATCCCCGTGGCATTCGTAGTCCACTGCCCCAACGTTCCAGCTTCGGCTTGAGTGACGTAATTCGTAAGGACTTCGGAACCGAGGAAATTCGTAGTCCCCGGCCCGGAGAGATTCGTCACGATGATCGAGTGAAAGGTATTCGAACCCGACCACGTATTGGTCCCGGTCAGAATCTCCGCCAAGGTGGTGAAGTTTGTAAGGTCGCCGGAGATCACATCCCCATACCCCATGTTCGTCCACACTGAACCATCGTACTGCTCTAGCCTGGTAGACCCCATGCGGATCGAACCCGCAACCGGAGTTTTGTTGGTATTGTACGGACCGATTTGGATCCCTCCAGTCGCTCCTATCCAATGATTCGTCGGTTCACCCCATGGCGCTGAACCCGGAACCTGAGCGCTCGAAAAGAGCAAAGGGAGACAGATCGCCAGAGCGACAATTACAATTGATTTCCGATTCATTGATTTCTCCTTATGCAGTCGTGAATTCGTATGTGTCAGACCAATCACTGGAACCAGCAGGATTCAGAGATCGTACTCTCCAGTAATGAGTTGTCGCCGCGAGCAAACTCGGAGTGACCGTGACTGTGAGCAACGAGGTTGTCCCATCGAAGACGATATCTCCAAACGTGTCATCAGTCTTATCAACCTGAATTTGGTATGCGGTAGCATTCGCGCCGATGGTCCAGACCAAGACGGCATCCACCGAGACCCCTGTATCCAGATCGGTAGGAAGCGTCAAGGTTACCCCTCCAGGAGGCGGCACATCCGCTCGGATCATGTAGATGCAGACGTTGAACGGCATCATGTTGTTATGAGGCGCATTCCCGCCGGTCGTCGAACTCGCTTCGATTCGGAAAACCCACCATTCATAGTACGACCCGTACAAGTTCGGAAGGAAGTTGCTGTGCCCTGGACTCGCATCCTGGAAGAACGTCCGATTGTGGCTATGCGCTGGCATCTCGTTGACGCTCAGTGTGTGAGTTTCCGACCCCGACTTCTGTGCTCTGTCTCTGGGAGTCAATCCGGCGCCGGTTCCACCACCAACAATGACTCGGCATTGTAGATCCGGTAAGGTGAAATTCCCTGCCGTAGTTGGACCGTACTTCGAATTGGCTCCATCACCCAGGACAGCGGAAAGTTGTGGGTAAAGAGAACTGGCCAAAACCTGCCCATTGCAATTCAAGAATCCAGCCGGGGGCTGATTCGCGGTATTTGCAACAACCGTACCGATGGGAATCGAGTCAACCCGTCCGCCGGCCACTGACTCCGGGATCGTTCCGGGGACCAGCTTTTCAATCCCAATGGTTCCATCCGCGATGTCCTCATTGATGATCGTGCCGTTGACGATGTGATTCGTCTCGATCGAGTTGTCAGCAATGTCTGCTGTGAGAGTAGACAGTTTCAGGTCGATTTCCTCGATCAACGCTTGCAAGGTTTGGTCATTCGACAGGATTGCAAGGGTCAAATCCTGGATCCACATTTGTTCTGGATCCATACGTGGCGGGGTAGTCATATTCTTCTCCTTAGACTGCTATCAATACTTGATGATCAACGGCTTGGTAACTGTAGCAACTCCGTCAAATACTTCATTCTCCAGGTTCGGTAACCGGAACATGGGCGGAACCATCGCATTCAATGTTGCCTCGTCCGTATCGAGAGGAACATTCAAATAGATATGACCAAGAACTCCGAACAAAGTCGCATACGCAGTCTGGCTGACAAGTTGCCCGTCACACTCGATCCACCCATTTGGAATCACAGTGGTCGCAAACGACATCATCATGCCAACATCTCCAAAGGTCTCGGTCGGCACTGTCTCCCTGGTGATGTACTTCGCTCTGACTTCCCTGTTATCCGGCAAGATGCCAGACTCAAAGGTGATGATCTTCGCATTCCTATTCCACACGTCGGGATCCTCCACCAACTGGCCATTCACAAAGATGTAGGTCGAAGCGTCGTTGATTGGGAGATAGGTCAAGGTGGCAACATCCGCCGCAACCTCGATGACTTCGTCGCGATACTGAGCTGGGGTATCAGCCAAGTTGATAATCTCGTTGTTCGTGACGATGTTAACCGTCGTTGGAAATTCTGGGGTCGAAGTCGCGCAACAACATGGGACCGAGGAACAAGAAGTGCAGCAGGGCATGATATTCTCCTAAGCGAAAACCGGGCTCACAGGATTTTCCATGTGGCCCGGTTCTCTTTCACTACTTTAGATTTCTGCGCTTACGGGTTGAGCTGAATCACATCAAGGACAACGGTAAACACTCCGCTCGTATATGCGGTCCCGGCAACATCCAGGATCACGGGCGATGTAGAGTTGGCCGTAATGACCGAACTCCCAACCGTCCAAACCGGCACAATCGCCTTTGCTCCGACAGCCTCAAGGGTACTCCCAGTAGCAAGGATATCAGCAGTTCCGATTTCGATTCCGCAGGTTCCGTTCGTCGGAAGCATGGCGGCATGTACGTCGATCACTCCACCGACAACCATGATGCCAGCAGGCAAGTCAGGACCAATCTCAGTATCGCCTACCGCCGCACCATGTACGTCGAAACGGTAATTACGAACGATACTCCCACGCCGATTGCTCTGCGAAGGAAGCGTATCCTGATTTTCTCCGTACCAAGGAGTAACATCCCGAGCGATCGAATCACTCAAGGTCTGGCTGAAAGCGTCCACCACAATGAATCCGCTTAGAACCAAGAGGGCGATCCCAGCACACCCACATACAAAACCAATCAATTTCTTATTTTTCTTCATCATTCTTCCTCTTTTTTTTCCTATTCCAAAAAGTGGTGAGCACCAGGGGAGATCGTCCTAGTGCTCACCGAGGCTCTGATCAGACGCCCGTAACGCTTGCAGCTCCAGCCGCCGTGTACTTAGCTTCGTCACTGGAAATCGTGCCGAAATCCGGTACGGCGAAGACATACGTAGGCGCTTGCGAAGAATCCGCGATCACACCTACCTGGGTGGCCGCATCATTATCCTTAATCGTCACTGCTTCGGGAGCCTCTTCGGAGAGGATCGAAGCCAGAGTCAGAGTCAGGGTGAAGTTGGTCGTGTCGACATCATCCGCAGCCGCATCCGCAGCAAGACCCACTTCCGCACCAGCCGCAGCCGTAGCCGTTCCACCGATATTGCAATCGGTAGGAGCAACATGAGGACAACGACGATAGATGAAACTGATCGCATCGTAGTTGTGCATCTGAGGCTTCGCGAAGGACTCGAAACGAGAGAAGTAGAATCCGTTCTCACGAAGCAAGTTGTCTTCTGCGTTCTGGATGTTGAGCCATGCGAACTCGCCATTCAGGCTGGGGGTCGCGCCGAACGAAGTTCCACCACCAGGAGCGGTAGGTCCAGCCGGAGGAATCTCCAGCATGTACACACGTTCCAGGAAGATGATCGCCAACGAGAACTCGGCGTTGAGGTAGTCCGGGTTCACCGTCACCTTATTGCCGATCGTAACCGCTTCGTCCTCGACCAGGGGATCCACACGCTTGAGCGTGATGTAGGTTCCATCAGCGGATTTTACACCGAACCGAGGAGCACCGATATCATGCATGAGCGCGAAGCCCTTGTAGTCATCGACCTTGCCGTAATTCTCTACGAGCAGGGTGGGACGAGCGTACCGGAAGTCCTGTCGGAGGTCCGCATCGGTCTCAATCATCTTGTCCCAGTCTTCCAAGTCGAAGACCAGACCGTATGAAGGTCGACCGTCCAGGTTCCCGATAGCGGCCATGGGAGCCTGCATTTGAAGCCAGCGACTCAACCACCGGAGGTAATTCCAGTTCAGCGTGCTGATCGGAATCGCCTGGGGGATCTGAATCGTGTTGTCCCCATCGGCATCAATGTCGAATGGATCGTAGCTGAACGTGTGGGTGTTCGGAGCCCCTTCCGAGAGCACGTACCCTTTCCCACCGTCCACGGTGAACTTGATGTAGTGTTCCCGAGCCAGGTTCTCCCAAACGGAGTTGGTCACGTCGGCCAGGAAGCCAAGGACCAGGCCGAGCTGCTGCTGGAACTGCCAAGTGAACCGCAAGTCCCGGATACAAATCGGATCCGTGGATCGTTCAGTCTGGAACCCAGTGTAGTTGATCGTCTCGAACCCGTACCCAACCTTGTAGGGATTGTAGGCGCAAGCGTCGACACCCGGATCTCCCCCGGAAGCTGCACGGGAGATCTGAATCGGTCGCCATCTATGCAAACCGCGCTGGTCCGCAGTCCCGGGATGGAAACGATAGGATTTCTTGACCAGGCCGGATCCTAACGTGTACGCACCACGCTGAATTTTCGAGCGGAAGACGTTTACTTGGAAGTGACTATGCTTCTCGATGACTTCATCGACAAATTCGAGAGCATCGAGGAACTGCTGATTTCTGCGAGCTACCGCCAGGCTCGGAAAGCCTGTATCTAGGGTGAGCATCTTAATTCTCCTGATTAGAGGTTTAGAACACAACCTGCGGGGAATCAGGAACTACACCCTGCCTATCGCGGCTAACGGTGGGGAGGAGAACCCCACGAATCATCCTGATCTGAGAAATAGGACAACTCGTGGGGAGAAGTCAACGACGAATGTTAAGATGTTTTTGTGGTCAGTTGGCTGTAATCGCGCTTTTCAAGCAATGCGCCAACGTCTTCTCCGGTCATGCCGCCTTTGGGCCGTTCGGATTTTCCACCGGAAGCCGGGCTCGGGGTTGTCGTCGTCCCGATACCCGGTTTCCTTGCCGCGACATTCTTGTTGTGACCCACAATCTGCCTCAATTTGGCCGACGTGGTCAGGTACAAATCTCGATATTCATCGGCCATTCTGGCCTTGAGAAGGATCTCTGCCCGGGCCGCTGGCTGATCAAGCGTGGCTGCAATCGCCTTCGCCTCGGTAAGCCGGGCCTGTACCTTGGCATTCCACTCTGGGGAATTTTCGGCTTCCTTGAGAAGGAAGTGATTGGAATTCATCAGCATCTCTCTAGCGGTATTCATGGAATCATCCATTTCCTTGCCGCCCCGAAGCTCCGCTTCCCTTGCCAGTTGCTTCTTGGTCTCTTCGTGCTGATTCACCGCTTTGACCATTTCTCCGTTGAGCCCGATCAGCTCTCGGATGATCCCGGTGATCGTGCTCTCTCCCTCGGGCAACTCGTCCTTGAGGGTCGCAACTCTCTGCCGCATCGGTTGCTTGAGGACTCTTTCAATCAACTCTTCATTCCCGCCGAATTCCTTGGTCATCGTGAGGAGTTCTTGCTTCTTGGCTTCGAACGGAGCCACGTACTTAGCCTTGAACCGTTTATCCTCAGTGATGTTGTACATCCCCAGCTTGTCCTGGGCTTTCTCCAATTCCTTCTTCATCTCATCGGATGCTGTCGCCGTGCGCTTGTATTGCGTCAACTCTTGGCGCATCGCGATAAAGGCGTCCTTCTGTTTCGCCTCCATCGACCCAAGCAAAGCCTTTTCCTCATCCGTCAGGTCCGTCGGATCTGTAGTGGTCTCTGTAGTGGTCTTTGTAGTGGTGTCTGTAGTGGTGTCGAGCAACTCTTCGGGAATTCCCTGATCATCAACCGGGGTTGTCTTTTCATCAACCGGGGTTGTCACCGGGGGAGTCACCGGGGGAGTCACCGGGGGAGTTACCACGGGTTCCTCGTCAGGAGGAGTGGTGACCACTGGATCTGAGCTGGTCCCCAAGATCATATCCCGCATCCCCGCTGTATCAATATCCAACCCCTGGAAATCTTTGTCTTCCTGGTTGGGTTGCTGTTTTGGTGGCGAATCAGCTTTCGTTACCTGAACCGCGCCTTCCGGTAAATTATCCATCTGTAAAATCTCCCGCTTTGAGCCGAGCATCTACCTCAGCCTGTGTGTACCCCTGCTGCGTAAGAGAGTCCAATTCTCCCTTGGTTATCCCTTCTTCCCGCTCACCAGCTTCAAGAAACGCATCGCCGAGCATTAAGCGTTGGAGACACTTCGTCGCACCAATGAACTCTCCATGGAGGTACGAGCAGTAAGGTCCGAGATCCTTGCCTTCCACATTCGCGGAAATTGGGGACGGTCGAAAGGATCTTTCAACAAGCTCGACGATGTCCTGGGTGACCGGGTTGCTTACCCAGTCTCGATACAACTCGATGTTCCCTGGGATCTTCAACCAATCCGTCAATGAGAGTCTTCGATCAAGCATCCATTGACTCCGGTGCGAGAGAATACCCATCCTCGAACGCCTTGGCCGGCGAGAAGGATTCGTATCCATCCGCGTATCGAACGTAGTAGCCTCCGATCTGGGGTTGATGTTTGAGCATGTACAACTCAGCTACGAGGACATCGTAGACATCTCCGTCTCCCTTATTCCCATAGAGCATCCCGGTTCCATTTTCCTTGGGGATGATCTGGGTGATTTTGAAGGCGTTAACCTCCTTGTGACATAGGTATCGTGGGATTTTGTGGGGTAAGGTCATTTATGACTCCTGGGTTCGGTCTTTCCGGGCGATCTCCGCGTCGGCCTTCTTGTCTTCTCGTGAAATATCAGCGTCCACCTTCTCATCCTGATTCTGGATAGCCGACCGGGTCTTCTGGTCCCTGGCATTGTCCAGACTGATGACGTTGGCCATGTCGATTCGTTCTTTCGATCGTACTTTCTCCATAGCGGCGGATTGATCCTTCTCCTGTTTGAGCTTCTCTGCTTCCTGTCCTCGACGATTCGCTTCCTCAGCCGTCGCCGCTTTGAGCTTCTGCATCTGCGCGATATCATTCTGCATTTGCTGCGCGATCCGAAAGAAATCCTGTAAGGGTTTCAACCATTCCTTCGCCTGGTTCTTCCGAAGAGGATCCTGGGAGAGAAACATGATATGTCCCTGGAGATGCTGGATGGCGGCCATTGTGCCAGCGAACATTTGCTCAAGCCCCTGCATCTGAGGTTGAGGCTGCAAGTATGGCTTGATGAAGTCAGAAAGCCACCGCATGTGCCAAGTGATATGCACAGTCTGAGGCTGATCCTTGGCCGGTTGCATCTGCTGGCCTTGAGCCAGGTCGTTGTTCTCAAGCTGCACGATCGCTACATCATTGGTCATCTGAGTGAGCGGATCGACTTCCGGGAGGTACCGATTCACCCGGTGGTATCCGAAGCGGACCCCGACCCAATCGTACATTGCCGCCTTCCGACCATCCTCTGTAAGCTGGGAACCCATCGCCACAAGCGACTGAGTCAGACGACGCGCCTCCACAGGATTCCCTAGACCGATGGCTCTTTCTGCCGTCTTACGGTCCCACACATCATACTTCATCCACTGTGGAGGCACGCCTCTCTTTCGACATCTTTCCATCAAGAGCCTGTGTTCATTGTAGCCTGGGGCATCCGATGGATAGCTCGGATTCAGGAAGCGACGGCCAGTCTCTTTGAGCCACGGCTCCCACTGGACATACGACCAGGCCGCGGTCGCGGACTCGAATCGAGCAGAATTCGTGCTCTCGATGCTTGCCTGGGTCGCGCTTTTGTCCGGTAGGCCGCGCTGAAAGTTCTCGTCCTGAAACGTGGGCTCGGTCCCTGAATTGTTCTGTTGGATTCCCTGAACCATCCGGCGGATCTCCACGAGGGGCTGGAGCGGCGGAGTGAACGATCGGTTCTGAATCATCTGGAGACCGGCGGGAAGTTGGAGGATCGGTCCTTGCTTCACAATGGTCGCCAAATCCTCACTGTCCTGAGTATTTATCCCCTGGACGATGAGACCAGAGGAAAGCATGGCGCCATCCAAGAGCGCATTGGTGACCCGGTCATTGATGTTCGAGGTGGGGAAGAGTTCGTAGGCGAGACCCCGGGCCGACCGGTAATACCCTTCACCCTCGTCGTAGAACATGATGTGAATCGCTTCATCCATCGACTCGAAGTCCCGGTCGCCGTAGTACAGGAACCCGATCTGGTCATCATTCTGAGCCATGATGATGTGAGTCACCTTCATGTCATCCGTCTCCTGGATGAGAAAATGATTCACCCGGATCTGAGCAAACTGGTTGTCGGTCTGGTCGGTCTTGTTCTTGATCTGGTACTGGATCGACTCCCACTCCGAGGACATGAATACCTCGTTATCGGTGGCGACTTCTCCCTTGTGGTAGAACTTGACGATAAGCTTTCGAACCTCCGCGACATTCCACCCGGCTTCCCGAGCGGCTTCCTCATCGTCGATACTGTCGAAAATCTCGCCGAGTTCGAGTTCGTCTCGGACGATGATGAAATCCAACTCCCCGGTACAGGACTTCGCATTGTAGGGGACCAGGATATTGGCATTGAGGACCGCGCGGCTTCTCCAATCATTCTTGTCCGGCCAGAACATGGCGCCGGAACCGTAGTAGTACATCTGCTTGAGACGAAGGCGGAAGTTGTAATGGAATCGAGGGTCATCCAGGAGGATCTTCGTCATCTCCTCACCGATGATCTTCCCGTAGTCCATGTGTGGAGCCTGGGGATCGGTTTCGATGGTGGACCAGTCGAAGAATGAGAACACGTTCGTAAACATGTTCCAGGCCCCATTGATCGACTTCCGACAGGTCGACCAGTTGTCGCGGAAGTTGACGTTGCTCAACCAGTCGAGTCCACGCTTCTTCCGAGCGGCGGAATCGAACGGAGCATTGCCGTCGAGCTGGTTCTTGATACGAGCCCGTTGTCGGGCCAGGTTGAAGTTGTCTTCCTTCTGTTTACGGTAAATCGCCCGAGCTTGTTGCGGGTGAGTGATTCGATTCTTCGGGGGCTTCCCCTGCTTCGTGGTCTGGGTTACCGACTCTGGCGGTTCCACCACTTTGGGGGCAGGTATCACGCTTGCCATAGTAGTTCTCCAATGCAGTTCGTTTCCAACAACCGGTCTGTGGATAATCGCACACTGTCTCTTTTGGAGTCACTTTGGCAAGGACGAAGTCTTCTAGCCATACTTGGGCTGAGTTGATGCACCCGCATACCCCACACCCATAGGAGAGCTTGTCGTATGAGGTTTCACGCTTGTATGTTTTGGTCACCATCTTGACCAGTTTGTCACACACAAAACATCCCCAGAGATTCCGTTTCATCGGGCAGGCCACGCACAATTGAGCCCTTCGGTCTGCTTCCTCTTGGGAAACGAAAGCATTCGATCCAGCCTCGGAGATTTCCCGGCGGACCTTGAGCAACTTCTCAGTCCCTTCCTCGACCTGTCGCCTGGATGGGAAGAACCGAGTTGGTCCATCCCCTTTGCAAATGGATTGAGGATTGAGCATGCAGATTTCGTGCTCAACGACTTCTCGGAGATTGTCGGGGATCGGATAACCGTTGACCTCGAAGTGCCGCTGGATCAACGCGATGAGCTTGTCAAATGTCCCGGCCTTTATCACATGGCCGTTCTCGACTTCGTACACCCACCCGCTCGGTGGATCCATCTGCATCTTTCGGATTTTCAGCATACCATCTCCTCAGTCTCATCTCCAATACCGCTTCCTCAACGAACAAGAGTCCCCTGGCGAAAGCCTTTCGATCGTTATTCCACGCATTTGTGAAGGACTTGTCCGTCGGGTCCATAGATCGCCGTCCCAAACTGTATCGGTTCTTCGTGGTCCGCCTTGAGTCTCCACCATGGATAGCACGCCTTGAACTGGCGAGGGTGATCGAACAATCCGCTGGGGACCAGATTCCCATGACCTCCGCACTCGTGGAGAATGATTCCATCCACCGGCCTCAAGGGCTGCTCGTTGGGATCGCACCACATCACGCACTTCAACTTATACGGAACGCCGTCCTGTAGTGGCCAGGGTTCTAGAAGTTGCAGGTAACCACCGACCTCGTCGCCCCACTCATTCTTCCCATACCAGAACTCGTTGAACTTCTCCCCGGCGCGAACCTCGACATGAATCGAATCGACATCCGGGTTGAAAGGTCGAGGGAGCGGTTTGCACTTTGCTCCGGCTTCGATGAATGCCATGACCGGACCTTTGAGATAATCCGGTCCTGTATATGCTCGGTGTCCATGACTGTTGGATGAACATCCGAGTGCGAATGCTGCGAGAACTGTTGCTGCAATGTACTTAATCATTTTCTGCCATCTCCTGTTCGGGCTCGTAGTTCAGAGCTTCCGTTATCTTCTTTCCTACCAATCTCAACTCTTCCTCTCCAACCTCTCCACCCAACGAGAGTGGAATCTTCAACTCATACCCACTTGTTTCTTCGCTGTATTCCTTCGTGTTTAGTACGTCGATCTTTATGAAGGGTTGAGGGTTCTCAGCGAATGTCCTTACGATTGGACGATGAATCCCGATGTCGACTCTCTTGATATCCATGATCTCCCATCTTTGATTTCATACTGGTGCCTGGGTGTACATTCTCTCATCGAACTCCGGTACGTTCTGATATGCCTGCTCTTCTGTTTCACCGAAGTCCCGAGCTCGTGGGCGATTCACCGCGAAGCCGAAGATCCCCGGATCCGTTTCCGTATCTCCTGGGTAGATCCCCATAACGGATCGAACGACATCCAACAAGACCGCATCCGCATCCGCGTCATCCGGCGAGTGGTTCAATCGCTCGATCATGTCTTCCTTCTTCTCCACGGCTTTCTTCGCGGCCGGAATTGCAAGTCGCTCGCAAAACTCGATAGCGGAAGACGGGTCGAGTGCCCGGATTTGGCCGAACGTCACGAACTGTCGCATCGAGAACCACAACTCCGCGACTCGATCCCGATACTCCTCATGGGACGGCTTGGGATTGAATCGGGAGACCGGTAAGTTCGTAGGAGCGGAACCGAAGTTGATCCGATGAACTCCCTTGAATCCTTTCATCTCGATGAAGTCTCCGGTGGACTGCGTCCCTGATTCGTCGACACCGAGGTACTTGGCCGGAACGCCATAATTCTTGCAGTGCTCAATGACTTGGTCAGCGACCTGTTCGGACGCGGTTCTTCCATCGGACGCTGCGATGAGGATCTCGATGTGCGGCATGAACTCGATCGCGATCCTACCGGTCTTCACCAACTTCCCGACCTTGGCAATCGCCAGGATACACTTATCCCCATTGGAGCTATATGCAGGATCGAGCCCGGCCACCGTGGTTGTGCTGTACTGCCAGATAGCGGGTTCCATCGCACACCCATGCCGGATCATATTCCTGGTCAGGATCGTGTTCGCGATACCCTCGGGCGGAACGAACCCGCGACACATCGTCCAGATTTCCGGGTGATCTTCGAGCCCACCTGCATCCTTGATATCCCGGTCGATCTGTGGCCGGTTGATCAGGAACGGATACTTCTCGATTCCATCTGGATCCGTTATCGCCGGGGATTTGAATCCATCGAAGTGATAGCATCTACCGTATCTGGTTTCCCACTGGGGAGTCTCTACGTTGATTGATTCCCATCCGTCGACGGGTTCTGAGAACTCCCCCAAAAGGTCCAAGAATGACATCGGATTCCCCAAGCCTCCGAATTTGAAATTGATACATCCCTTTGACAGGTTCTTCCTTGCTTCGACAGCAGCGCGTCGTGTCGCCTGCATTTCGTCAATGAGAAGTCGTACGTAAGGTAAGTGTGCTCCGATAAGAGCTGATTGAGCATCTTCGACCGTTCCTTGCCGTACCGCTACCCCGGTGATACCCGCTTTGACTTCATCACCAAGATCTCGATCCTGCGCGTTGATAATCGCCGTGCGCTGTTTCGAGACTTTCCCCGGTACATTGTAGTTTTGTTTTGCGTAGTTGAAGTACCGGGTAATGGATTCCCAGATCCTTCGTTCAAGTTCCTTCTTCCCTGTCGAGCATACGAATGTGCAGGTCTCCTCCGGTGCAGCAAACCAATCCACGAGAGCGATAAGTCCGAAGTCGTTGCTCTTCCCGGATGCCGCCGGTCCCCACACCGTGAAAAAGTTCCCGTCGCACCAGATGTTGATGTGATCGTCGAGCCATGGATGCCAGGTCAGTGCCTCTGGCGGATAGAGGATCCGAATAGCATTGGCCAGGTGGTAGGCTTCTCCCATCACCCGGCCATTCATCTGCGCTATTCGTTTTTGGTTCCTGTAGCATGACAGGTGAATGTCGACAGAGTTCGTGCTGTCCGACCAGTCGACACCATAAGCTCTCTTCATGCGCTGACCACGATCAGAACTTCATAATACACAACACTGCGTATGAGAATCCAAGGATCATTAGACCCAAAGGAATCCACCACCAAGGGAACGTCAACGTAATTGCTATTATCGTCATGGAAGCACTATCATCCTTTTCTTGCGTGGAGGTTCCGGTTTGGGCTTTGCTTTGTCGGCCTTCTCCGTTGCTCGCTTAATCATCCGGCGTTCCTGCTCTTCCAGTCCCCTGACATACGTCTCCCGCTCATAAGCCTCCATCATATTCCGAGGCATCTTGAGTTGATCAGCGGGAGTCCCTCGATTGACTCTCCAGTATGGTTGGTCGTCTGGGATGTTCTCCCCACTGACTCTCCAGTCTGGATCCTCCAGCGGCCTGCCCGAAGTCTGCTCGATGGTAACGATCTTGTCGTGCGTGCCATCGCGCTCACACTTCATACGAAAGGATGCACTGAGATTGATTCCTTGCTGTTGAGCAAGGTCCATTAACTGTCGGCGACCACTTCTCGTATCAAGATCAAATTGGATTGGCAAACGGATCTGGACCTTCATCCTCTACCTTCTGCTTCTTCTTTCTGAGTCCCTTCGAATCGGGCAAAGTAGTAACCTGTTTCTTCGGCGACGTACTCGCCGGTGGATTGGCATCTTCCTCCTCTTCGGCCTTGAATGTGTCAACGTGACCGGAACCCACGGACTTCGAGCTCTGCGTAGTAGTTTCTCCAGAAATCGGAGCGATTGGCGTTTCGGTAGGGGCTCCCAACTTGAGAGACTCCGGTACATCTCCGCCCTTCTGCTTTCCCACGGGGATCGTAACTCCACCTTCTCCCTCGCTTCGCATAGGCGGCGCCCGGCGTGGATCATGCGGCGCTGCGTGCTTATTATAGAGATCCGCCGCTTTCGCCAGAGACTCCATTGCAGCTAATGGTCCAAGCCGATCAACCATGACTAAACCGAGTTCAACACAGTCTGTCCCGTTTGTTACGATTTTGTTCTGGTGTCCCCGAACCTTCATGCAGAGATCCTGGTTCCCACTTAGAAAGTACTTCCGTCCGTCATCCGCCGCTCTTACGTTTCCGTGTAGTATACGTGCCATTTTCTTCTCCTGGTTAGAATGGGCTCACTGGCATTCCCAATTGTTTTCGCCCGATTACTGTGACTGTTGGATACCATCGCTCGGCTTTGCCACCCTTCTTTACCAGCCTCTTCTCCCATGTGACGAGCCAGATCTGACGGTGTGGACTCCATGCCCAGTCCTGAGCCTCGACGGTTCCGATGATCTTTGCGATGTGCTTCGCCTTCATTTTGTGGGACGTACTCTGAACCCCAATTGTCCAATCCCCATTGATTGCGATGATGTCGATGAACCCTAGAAAGTCTTTGCGGAATCCCAAGAGCGGCTTTTTCTGGCCGTCCTTGGGATCCCATCCTTCCCGCGACTCCTGATCTTCCTGGTTGCGCCCGATCCACTTCTCCACGACTCCGGCGACGTAGCCTTCCTTGCGGAGCCACTTCATTGTCATCGCGGTGTATGGAGGAACCCTAGCCATTACCAACAGTAGTCTGCGTGCCTGTGAGGCTGCACATGGTTTGAACTCGTACAAGGGGTATATAGCCTTGTATTCAGGACTCCGTTTATCAATTGAGTATCGGTCATTCTCGTTGTGCCACACCCAGTGAAACAAAGCATCAGTAGGAATATCAGAATTTTCATAGCTCTCCTCAAAAAGGG
>Ga0209456_10000034_pt1 | contig 63067 bp, 66 predicted proteins | sample COG_11_FD_184755 | JGI IMG/M metagenome (GOLD analysis project Ga0209456, IMG submission 184755) | Pelagic marine sediment microbial communities from the LTER site Helgoland, North Sea, for post-phytoplankton bloom and carbon turnover... | ecosystem: Environmental > Aquatic > Marine > Neritic...
CCCCACAGGGGTACAACCAGATCTGGCCAGTGGCGATTTTGGTCACAACGTGGTCACGTGGTGGTCACAACGCACTTCTTAGAGTGCCTCGACAGCACGTAACCCGTTGAAAAATATGGCGCGCCCGACAGGATTCGAACCTGTGACCCCTGCCTTCGGAGGGCAGTACTCTATCCAGCTGAGCTACGGGCGCTTTGATTGGGCTGCGTACGATACTCTTTTTCCGCTCGCGGGTCAGCACCAGCCCGCAAACTTAGTCCGAGTCTTCCATTGGCTGCTCCGGCACTGGTAGACCCGACCGTACGTGCACATCACGTTGCGGAAACGGAATTTCGATACCGTACTCGGTGAGCTTGCTTTCGAGAGCCCACAGATATGCCGCGCGCGTTCGCGTCGGGCGCCTTGCTCCCTGGGTATTCACCCAGACCAGCAACAGGAAATTGAGACTGCTATCGGCAAAGTCCACCAGCCAGACATCGGGCTCCCGTCCTTTTCTCTTCAGCGTATAGGGCACTTCAGCTACCGCTTCCAGCGCGGCCTCCCGCACCAATTCCTTGTCGCTGCCGTACGCCACGCCGAACGGGATTCGCACACGTAGAACCTTTTCACCCAGCGTCCAGTTGGTGAGTCGCGTCGTGACGAATTCCGAATTCGGCACAACGATATCGATATTGTCATTCGTGTTGATGAGCGTGCTGCGAACATTTATGGCCTTCACTGTGCCCGTGAGTCCGTTGTCGAGCTCGATGTAGTCGCCGACACGCAACGTATGCTCAAACAAAATAGTCAGGCCGGACACAAAGTTGCTGACGATGGACTGCAACCCGAACCCGATGCCGACACTGAGTGCACCAGCCACCAGTGCGAGGTTGCGAAAGTCCAGGCCGATGGAAGATAACGCAACAAACAATGCGATTACGATAATCAAGTAGTGCGTCAGACGGCCAACCGTATACAGCGACGCCTGCGAACCACTGGACTCCTTCTCGCTGAAACGCCTGATCGCAAAACGAACACCACGCGAGAGAAGCAGTGCAACGATCAAGATTATCAGGACCCTGAAAATATCCCGGCCCGTAACCGGGGTTTCTCCGACAGAAAATAGCGTGACGTCGGCCAAGCCCACAATACGCATGTAGCCGGTCTTTATTTGCCGACTCATGCCGCTCAGCCAGGACCTGAGTGCACCTGAATACTCTTCGACAGCTCCGTCCACAGCCAGTCTTAGCAATTGGAGATCTGCAACGGCCGCTTCCAGTTCACCAGTCCCGGTCAGTGTTTCCCGCGCAGTACCCAGGCGCTGGTCCAGCAGTCGACGCGACGCGCGATCCATCCCTTCCTGATCTACGGATTGAACAGCGAGTAACTCGTCCTGAGTATCTCGCTGCCAATTCGGCACATTTTGTTCCACACCGCGAACAAGCTCCGACCATCCCAACGCTTGTTCTTGCAAGAGATCCAGGTCGGGATCCGTGTCCAGTTGCAGTTCGGTCCACCAGCGTCGCGCCTGAATCTGTGCCAACACCACTTCACCGAGCGCCAGAACGACTTCTGCGTCAACCAGCTTTTGCTGCATGAGGCGCTGTTGCGAACGGCCCTGCTCCGTATCGAGATCGAGTCCGGCCGCTGCCAGTTCGGCAGCACGCTGATCTACCTGGGCCTTGGCGACCGTCGCCTCGCCGTTGGTTTCGCCTTCTACCAAGCCTTCAAGATTTGCTTCTTCAAGTGTCGTTGCCAGAGTTTCGCCGGCCAGAACGACACGTTCGGCGGTTGCTTCGGCGTGTGCCTTCGCTCGCTCATAACTCTGTGTCAACAGCTCCAGTCGTCGCGTCGCGATCGCTTGCGCCGACCGTGTCTGGATCAGTTTTAGCGCCGCTAACAATCGAGCGTCGCCTGCTTCGACCACTACATAGTCTTTGAACGCGAGGTCACGCCGCCTGGTGGCACCGTCCAATATGCGCTGTTCGCGCTCAACCTCGAGTTGCTCTTGCGCTGCACCTTCTTGTGCGTCACGGGATAACGCGGCGAGCCGTAATAGATCGTCGAGGGAATAGCTGAGTTTGGGAGTGGGCAGCCCAAGCAGTTCCAGTTCATCTTCCGCGAGCAACGCATGGTAAGCGCCAAGATTGTCCTTTACTGCTTCAAGGACGGACTGCGCTACAGCCTCATTGGGTCCCTGCAATCTCGCAACCTGTTTACCGACATCGTCCAGGAAGCTATCGATTCGCAATTCAACATCGTCTCGGGGTCCCTCGAAGTAGGTCCACCAGCCGAATTCCAGGGACTCCAGATCTGGTGCTGCTGGCACCGCGGAGTCGTCGGCCTCCTGAGCATGACTGCTCACGACCATTGCACCGAGCAACAATGCGAGGAAGCGTACCTTTCGCGAGATCTTCATCGAGTAATTCTCTACTACGTCGCCTGCGTCGTCTCTATGTAGTCGTCCACGATCCTCTCCAGGATATCGAGCGGCACCGCACCGTTCTTCAGCACGACGTCATGGAAGTCGCGAATATCGAAGCGCTCACCCAGGCTGTCCATGGCTTTCTGGCGCAAATCGAGGATCTTCATCATGCCTATCTTGTAGGAGGTAGCCTGTCCCGGCGCGACGATATAACGTTCGATTTCAGCAACAACGTCGGTCTCGGCCATGCCCGTGTTGGCCAGCATGTATTCGATGGCCTCCTCTCGCGTCCAGCGACGGTGATGAATGCCGGTATCAACCACAAGCCGTACAGCCCGGAATAGCTCGGCAGTCAAACGACCGATGTTATCCGCATTCGTCGGCATCAAACCTTGCTCCCACGCCAGTCGCTCGGCGTACAACGCCCACCCTTCGACATAGGCCGTGAAGAGCGAGAACTTGCGCAGCAGGGGCATACCCTCCAGCTCCATAGCGATGGCTATCTGGAAGTGGTGTCCGGGAATACCTTCATGGACGGCCAGGGTCCGCATACCGAATTTCGGCGTGGCCTTGATGTCGTAGAGGTTGGCGTAAAAACGTCCGGGGCGAGATCCGTCGAGCGCCGGTTGATTATAGTAAGCACCGGGCGCGGTCTTCTCCCTGAATTCGGGGATGCGCACGACTTCGAGACCCGCCTCTGGACGCAGGTTGAAGACCTTGTGCATCTCCGCGTCGAACTCGTCGAGCATGACCTGGTAGTCCTCGAGAATCTGCTCCCGCCCCTTGTCGCTGTCTTCGTAGTAGAACTCCGGCATGGACGAGTAGGCGTCCATCGCGTCGGTGTAGCCCAACGATATATCGATGCCTTCTTCCTCGAATATCGCCATCATCTCGGCCTGGATACGCGCGACCTCGGCCAGGCCGAGTTCGTGTATTTCGTCAGCGGTCATATCGGTCGTCGTGAACAGGCGCAGCGCGAGTTTGTAGGCCGCCTCGCCATCCGGGAGGTGCCAATAACCATCATCGGTCCCGGCTTTGGCTTCGAGTTCGCTGAAATAGTTGGTGAACGTGTCGTAGGCCGGGTAGACCATCTCGTCGATCGATGCTGCGGCCTGCTCGAGAATCTCGGCCGCCTGCTCGGCGTCGATTTCCTCAGCTTCCTCCAGCTTCTTTGCCAGCGACGTGTACAGGATGTTTTCGTTCGCGGGTGTATCCACGAACTCGCGTATTTCATCGAGAACCCGGTTAATAACGAAGCGCGGCGGAATGATCCCTTTGCTCTCCCGGATCTTCAGGCCGAGCAGGTACTGTTCATGCTTGCGAGGCAACTCACCCATGCGGGAAAGGTAGTTTTCCGCGTCCTCAAGCGAGTGAACCTGGTGGCTCGAATCCATGAAGCTTGGAAACGCGCTCTGGATACCAAACGTCCCGTTCGCCGGGTACGTGTGATAGCGATACGGTTCTGCATCGACCAATACCCCAACGAGGTATTGCGCAATCTCTTTGCTGAGGCGCTGATCGGGGTCGAGATCCTCGTCATCGTACTGGTTCAGCCCCTCACCGAACGCCTTAATTTCTGCGAAGAACTCAGCCGTCCTGTCCGGATGCACGTCATCAAGATGTGCGTTATGGCCATTGATGCCCATGGACTCGAGAAAGCCCAGCGACGTCAGCGTTTCCGGATCCTGGAAAGCGATCTTTACGGGGGTCCGATCCATATAGGCCCGGAACATGAATGGCTTGTCGGCGTACCACTCATGTGCAGCGAATGAACCCACACCGACGACCACGACCAGCACGGCGATGCCGAGCCACTTGAGAATTTTTCTAAACATTGGATTACCTAACGATTCAGTGGTTGATTCCGGTTAACTCCCAGTGGGCCAGCCATATCGGAATACTGTCGATAGCGTTGAGCTTGTCGAAGAAATCCTTGAGCTGAAATTCTTCGCCGCGTTGTTCAACCTGGTGGGCGTAGTCCTGCAATGTCCTGTCCAGCAGGTACTTGCCGGTAACGTAGCTCGTGCCATAACCCGGCTGGCGCATGTACAAGTGCTGCTCGAATATCACCAGTTCCTTTTCGGTTGTCATCCAGCCGCGAGGCGTCCACTCAACGTGCAGGTTGCCTGCTTCTTCCATCGTCATCAGGTTCGCGTGGGCATACAGCGACCCGAGGCCCCGCGCCGCGCGCTGTGCCAGCATGATCCAGACAATCTCGCGTGAACGAGGGCTGTCGTCGTAAAGCCCGGCATTCATGAAGATCTCCTCAACAGCCGTCGCGGTGCCTTCGTTGCGACTGTCGAAGATGTTGTACAGCAGCGCACCCTGGCGAATCGGGCTCGGGTGCGGTTCGGTATCCATACGAGCGAGCTCGAACCAGTGATAGAAATGCGTGTATAGCGGCGCCGGATCGTAGTGCGCGCCAATCCAGAAGAAGTTGCGTTCCTGTTCGGGCACAAATGCACCCATGTGTTCGCGAAGGGCCGGCTCCATGTAATCGGCAACCGTGACGATTTCCTTCTCGTCCAGGAATGTCATGACGCGCACGACCGCATCTTCCGCCTGCGCGTCGTACTCCTCCGGCGTGCTGGCTGCGACCATGGGCGGCAGATCACGATTGCGCTGTTCCTCAAGCTTCAACATGGACCAGGCCCGCGCGAGTTCGCGCTCCATCAGGCCGACCTCTTCCTCCCAGGTCATCGGCACCATGTGCACGTTCGCCAGGTACCAGGTGTAGTTGTCTTTGCCGATCCCGGACGGGCCTGTCTTTGCTTGTGCCTCGACTTCCAGCCACGCAGCCAGTTCATCCGTCGCGACGATGGCCTCGTCGATTGAAGTCAGCAGCGATTCACTGGCCGTGCCGGCCACTCGCACTTTGAGTGTTTCCAGGTCCGAACTCTGCGTTCGAATATCCCGAATACCGGCGATCCATAGTTCTCTCGCATTGCCGGTCAGGTTCTCCTTCGCCTGGGCCATCAACGGCGGGATGACTGCCAGCTCGCCAGCCAGGCGTGCGTCGTCCGCTTCGCTCAGGGGAAACTCGTAGGTCCACAGCTCCACCAGCGCGTGGTGCGTCGGCCCCTCGTGTGCCGGCACATCGGAGCGATAGGTCCAGACCGTCTTGTAGAACGCTGGATCTCGTGCCCAAGGCTGCAGGATGCGCGTATTGAAGTCGTAGCCATTCATCTCGGCCTTCACGAGATACCAGTCCACCTGCTCCGGAACGGGCCAGGCGCCGGTCTCGAAAGCGTCGAGACGTGCCTCAAGGGCCCGGAACTCGTCGTTTCGCGCCGCAAACTGCGCCACGGTGTAGTCGGGCGCCCCGTCCAGTAAGGGCGGTGACTCGAATTCGCGCCAATCTGCAAACAGCGCGAGCAGATCTTCGTAGTCCGAACTCGATGAATCGGCCTCACAGGAAGTTCCGGCACCAAGAACAAACGCTGCGCAAACCGCGACTAGAACTGGGAAAGGTTTTGCGATTCTCATAAGACCACACCATCAGGAACGTGGCTGGAGATCTTACAGTATTCCCGCTAGAACCGGCTTCCTCGGGTCTTCAACATCCACACCAGGATCAACGACCCGACCAGCAGGATGATGGGCGTCAGCAGACTTCCCTCGGGGCCGTCCGCACCACCCGTCAGCCAGAATGGCGCGTTGGCGGCCGGCATGTAGTCCGCGAGCAGTGGTTTTAGCCCGAGATCGATACCCGTTGTCGGCAGGCCGAAGCACGTGATGAACATCCAGTTCCAGGACGCATGCCAGCCCGCCGCCCCCCATATCGACCGCTCTCGAATAACCAGCAGGCTCAGGAAGATGGCAAACAACAGCGTCGTCGACGTGAAGATCGCTATGCCTTTGATGCCCAGCGCGGCTGTATTGTCCACATCGACATGCATCAGGGTGAATATGAGCGAGTTGCCGATAACGCCGGCCCAAAGGCCGTAACGCTCGGCGATGCGCCCCATCATCCAGCCACGGAAAATAAGCTCTTCGGTTCCGGCCTGAAGTACGAATGCGAACAGCAGAACCGCGATCGGCAACAAGTCGGCGGCCGTCAGGACGATGTCTGCCTCGATGCTGTACCCGCCGAGAACCCGTATACCCAACACGACGCTGGTCGCCATCAGCAGCCCAAATGCGAAGCCCCACAGGTAGCGCTGCACCCAACCTTCGTCAGTGCGGAGCCCTGCACTCGCAAGGCTGCGCCGCTCGAATAGCTTGATCCAGATGATGAAGATGCAGGCCGCCGCCGCAAACGCGCCAATAATCAGGTTCAATACGAACGGGTAGGTCTCAACGTTCTCCGCGGTGATGTAGCCGAGCAACTTCGCCGGCAACAGGAACAGGATCTGTCCGCCAATGAGAAATACGGGAACGAGGATGAGTGTCGCCCACGCCCAGGTACGACGGTAACCGTCTTCTTCCGGGCCAAATAGAAAGGTGCTTGCCAACAGTCGTCTCCAGGAGTGCCTATAACAGTGTCACGATGCAGAGATGCACGTCAAAGCAGGATTGGATGCAACACGTCGACCGGTCGATGCGGTATTCTCGATTCCGTGGCCAAGAAACTGAAAAATGAGAAAGAACTCCTGAGGCTGGCTCTCGACAAAATTCTCGCGGATGCCGAGCGCCGCGGTATTGTCGAATTCGACGCGACCGACTCTCACGACCTCAAGATTCAGTATGCCTACCGGCTGCTCATTCACGACAAGGCAATAGTTGCCCTGCCAAAGGGACAGGAGACGTTGCCCAAGATTCGACATCGGCTTGCCATGTGGATGACTCACAACCTGCCCGAGGGACACGAGCTTCTGTAAGCGATCATGAAAATGATCGGTGTGGAGTGACTGAAAGAACCCGGCTGAAGACCCGAGAGTTGAGCCTATTCGGCGGAGACTGAAGTCGCGGTTACATCTGCGTCATCAGACTGCCGTGCGCGTCGTATCAGGATACGGACACCCCAGGCACAAGACGCCAAGCCAAGCGTAACGCCAACGACGAGGAACGTGCTGTTCATCTCGACGCCGAGATAAATCCCGAGAATGACCAGCAGAACGCCAATGAAGATCCAGTACTGCGGGGCTCTCTCGTACAGGGTGCTATGTAGATACATGTCTGTGCCTCAAATTCTGTTGCGGGTCACTCGCAGAGAGCGTCTTTCTGCGCGCGCGTTTCGGCAATAGTCGCCGCTGCTGTCTTCTTGTCCAGGTACTCGCGCTCGCCGTCTTCATTCGTCTTGTACAGTCGAGGTGCGTTGACGTAGGACTCGTAAATTTCGGTCGCGCGCTTACAGTAGTATTCCTCGGCCGTCTCGCGTTCCGCCCGCTCCTCGGGCGTTTCGCCGGGAAACGCGTAGCCCGATCCGGACTCGTCATTGTCAGCCTGCATATCGTCCAACGTACCGCTTGAAACCCATACCAACTGAACTGCCACGGCATCCTCGTGGCCGGGCGTATCCGCATAATGCACGTCACCACGATCATCGACCCAGGTGTAAATCGACTTCATGGTATCGACGAAGTGAGTCTTGCCGTCGGCGTCGACCCACTTCCAAACGTCGGCCTGGGCCGCGGTACAAAACCCGGCAACCAGAACCAAGACTGCAAGAAACTTCTTCATATGGCGCTCCTGTAACGTCGCAGTATGGTCGTAATTCGCAGTAAATCCCTTGACTGGCGTCACAAAACCGAGTCCGACCTGCGGATATTCCAGGTTGTTAAGTCTTTCGCCCTCAAGCCGACATAAGCGTGTGCACAGTTCACAAAAACGGGGGCTGAGCGGTACCAAAATGCGCCAAACCCGACATGTGTCTCATCCGGCAAGCCGCATAGTTATTAGGATTACGTCGTGGCTGTCGGGAATTCGTGACACCCAAGAATCTCGAAACCGCGGCAAAGACAGACAAGGATTATGTGATGCAGCGAGAGAATGGATTTACGTTAATCGAGCTCATGATAGCGGTAGGCCTGACCGGCCTGCTGCTGTCGATGGCTGTGCCTGCGCTCGATATTTTCGTATCCAACGCTCGGCAGACAGGTGCTATCAACGACTTCGTTTCCTCGATCCACCTGGCCCGCAGCACGGCGGTGACGACCAATGCGCGCGTGACGATTTGCCCAAGCGCCGGCGGCACCAACTGCGAGGCAACCGGCTGGAACTCGGGCTGGATCGTATTCTCGGATCCCGACAGCGACCGCAATGTCGACAACGATGAAACAATCATCGCATCGTCAGGCGAGGTCGATGGGCTCACAATTCAGTCGGCCGAGTTCGGCACGTTCCTGATGTATCGGCCAAATGGCCGCGTCATGAACGCCTCGCTGAACGGCAGCTCAGGCGCTTTCACAATCTGCGACGACCGTGGTGCTGATTACGCCAAAGTCATGATCATCGATCTTTCTGGCCGACCTCGACAGAGCAAGACGCTTGCCGACGGCTCTGTGCCGAGCTGCACCTAGGAACCGGCAATGACGACTTACAACAGACAGCATGGTTTCTCCCTGATCGAGCTACTGATTGCCTTGATCGTATTCAGCGTCGGCCTGCTGGCCGTCGCCGGGCTGCAAACCGTATCAAAGCAGGCCAACTTCGAGGCACTGCAGCGCACGGCCGGGTCGCAGATTGCCTACGGTTTGCTTGAGGACATGCGCGTCAATGGCGATGCGATCGATACCTATCTCGCCGCTGGTGAAATTGGCGGAGGTTCGCGTGGCGGGGAACCGGCACCGAATTGCAAGGGCGTATCGGAATGCAACTCGGCGCAGAAGGCCGCCCACGACCTCTGGTTCTGGGAGCAGGCCCTCGACGGAAATTTCGAAATGAACGACAACGTTGGCGCGGGAGGGCTCGTGTTGCCGACGCTTTGTGTTGGCGGACCTGTCGGCGGCGGAGCCGGCATCTACACGGTCACGATTGCATGGCGCGGCACCACGTCATTGACTAACGGCAATGCGAGCGCATGCGGCACTGCAGGCGGCAACTACGGCGCCGCAAATGAATTCCGCCGCATCATGCAGATCCCGACTTACATCGACCCGACCCTCTGAGTGCGACGCAGATGAACAGAACTCAAAAGAAATTCCAGGCTGGCTTCTCCGTGGTCGAGTTGATGATCGCCATGTTGCTGTCCATGGCGCTCGCCGGCGGAATTATCTCGGTATTCGTCAACAACAGCTACAGCTTTCAGCAAGACGAAAGCATCGGGCGCATGCAGGACGATGCGCGCCACGCGCTTCGCGAGATTGCATTCGATCTCAGCATGGCCGGCCATTATGCCGATCTGCATATTCCCGGCACGGTTTCCTACGACGGCGATCTCATTATCGGACAGGACTGCGGCCCTGCCGGCCAGGCGAACTGGATGTACCGAACGGTTGAGGCTGGCACTGGAAACAGCCTCTCGCTGATGGCTGTCGACAATGCCACAAACACGACCGCATCGGCAGCGCATTCCTGCTTCGTCGGCGGCGAGCTGCAGGAAGGTACTGATGTCGTCTCGATCAAACGTGTGGCCGGCGCCGAAGCCAATGTGCTGTCCGCAAATAGCGCTTACCTGCGTACGAATGGAACGGTTGGGGTGCTTTTCAGCGGCATCGCACCAACGGCACCGCCCGTCGTGGTAGCCCTGCCCCGAGCCGACTGGACATTCCGGCCGAGCATCTACTACATACGCCAGTTCGCCAACGCACCTGGCGACAACATTCCGACACTCTGCCGCAAGGTGCTGCGCGGCGCCGGTCCCAGCATGAATACCGAATGCCTGGCGACGGGCATCGAAAACCTGCAGATCGAGTATGGCATCGATACGACCGAAAACGGCCAGCCCAATGTCTGGCTGTCGAACCCGTCGCTTCTCCAAATGCAAACCGTCGTCAGTGCCCGCGTCTATCTGATCGCCCGCACGACCGAAATCGACACGCGCTACGTGAATACGAAGACCTACTCGATCGGCAATGCACCGGATCTCGTGCCGAATGACAACTTTCACCGACGGGTGTTCTCGACCAGCGTGTCGATTCAGAACATCCGGACCATGAACATGATGGGATTTTAGTATGAAGAACCACACAGCACTGAAGCAAAAACAAGGCGGTGCGATTCTCGTCGTCGCACTGATGTTCCTCGTGGCTATCACCCTGTTCACGATCTCCTCGATGCGTTCGAGCAACATCGGCTTGTTCATGGCCCAGAATGAGGAGTCGCGAATTGCAGCCGAGCAGGCCGCCCAGGCGCTGGCCGACGCTATCGTCGCCAGCCCCGCATCGACACCCGTCGTTGGATCGCCAGGTTACACCGCTTGCACGGCCGGTGAGACTGGCTGCAATCGCAACGACCTTCCAGTCTCCGACCCCGTGCTCGCGAGCGCTGTGGCGAATGATTACATCCGCGCGCGTGTCGAACGGACCGGCACGATATTCCGGCCGCCGCCCCGTGTTGTGGAAACCAGCATCGATAAATTCAGCAGCGCGTCATTCCGGGTAGTGACGACGTATGACCGCATTGACGAAGGACTTGGTCACGAGCAGGTCACCGAGGGTGTCCTCGTGCTCGTACCCAAGTTGTAGTCTGAACATTGAGTAGAGATACCGGTATGTATACCAAATTCCTGAAAGCTTCCATCACGATTGCTTTGGCATCGCTGGTCCTGACGATTGGCAGCGCCCGAGCTGATGACACGGATGTCTATATGAACCCCGGCGCTGGCCTTCCTCCTGGCAGTGAACCTATGGTCATGTTCTCGCTCGACTATCGGCCCAACCTGGGATCGAACGCCTGTAACGGCAACGAGTGCGACACCCTCATCGCCGAGGGGTATATGAGTGCGACAGGCCCGTACACGTTCTTTGACGTGCTGCGCGGAGCCTTGAAGAAGGTTTTCGAGCCACTTGAGGGTGTGCGAGTCGGCCTTATGATCAATCACAACAATAACAACGCCTGTGAAGGCTTTGGCCGGACCAAGTGCAGTAATGGCGGCTACATTGCGATGGGCTTCGACACCTTTAATCAGGGTGACACCACCGGCGCCAAGGCGCGCTTCCATAATATTCTGGCGTCGATGCCGACACCGGGGGGCAACGTCAGCCATTCGTACCAGGGCAAGGAGCTGTTCTTCGAGTTCTTCCGCTACCTGACCGGCCAGGGCGTCTACAATGCGCATAACGGCTGGACCGACTATGGCACTGGCAACCAATACAATCTCGACTACGACTACCCGGGGATTTCCTGGGATACTGGAATCGAGCATGGACCGAAGACCAAACCCAATTACGTCAGCCCCATAGACCCGGCTGGCGCCTGCTCCAAGATCTACACCGTCAACTTCATGTTCCTGGTCTCGAACCAGGAAGACGACTCCGACGATGCAATTGAGGAGCCGATATTCTCGGGCGGTTTTGGTTCCTCGCAAGAACAATTCCCGGACGTTATCCAGTATCTGAACGATGCCGACCTCGCTAATGGCAACTACGGGTCCGTTCCCGACATCGACGACAAGCAAAACGTCGTTTCCTATTTCATCGTCGACGGGAAGAAGATCAACACGACGACCAAAAGCTACGCACGTGCCGGCGGCACTGGCGTCCCGCTTGCGCTGTCAGAAGAGCCGGATGAACTCGTCGCAACGCTGCAAGAGATCTTCAAACAGATCCTGAGCGTTAGTACGACCTTTGTTGCGGCCTCCGTTCCGGTCAACGTCTTCAACCGAGCCGAAATCACGGACAACGTCTACATCGCGCTGTTCCAGGTCGATGGACAGGCCCGCCCCTCGTGGGTGGGCAACGTCAAGAAACTCAAGTTGACGGGCGCCAATGACTCAACCGCAAATGCTGCGCTGGTCGATGCCAACGGCACGCCAGCCATCGCCGCGGACGGCCGCATCCGCTTCGACGCGCTGACCAGCTGGACAATACCCGGCTCCCTCCCTGCGCCTGACCTGGACTCCGGTGAGGTCGCCGGCCGTGACGGTCGCGTCGTTGCTCGTGGAGGCGCCGGTCAGCGAATCCCCGGCTTCCTTTCGGGCAGCCCGCAAGAGGCGAATGGCCTGGGCGGCCGAACGATCTACTACGACCGTACATCGACGTCGCTCGCCAACCTGAACGTCGACGCCACGACTGCCACGAACCTGAGATCAGATTTCGATGTAGCAACGAACAACGAAGCCGAAGAGTTGATCGCCTTCGCCCGCGGGCTCGACGTCGATGATCTCGACGGCAACGGCGAGACAGATGAAGCGCGCGGGTGGATTTTCGGCGACGCATTGCACTCTCGTCCGTTACCAATCAACTACGGCTCGATCGGCGGTTATACCGATCCTTACAACCCGGCTATCTTTTTGGCCGTTGCATCCAACGACGGCATGCTGCGTATGATTCGCAACACGCGCACGGGTGGCGCTGAAAGCGGCGAGGAAGTCTGGGCATTCATGCCGCGCAAGGCCATGGAGGCGCAGAAGACCCTGCGTGCCAACGGCACGGGAATGACGCATCCGTATACAGTTGACGGTGCACCGGTCGCCTTCATCCTGGATCGTAATCGCGACGGTTCTATCGTCTCGAGCGATGGCGACAGGGTTTATCTCTACGTTGGCATGCGTCGCGGCGGCAAAGCCTACTATGCCTTTGACATCACGAACCCCGAGAGCCCCGACCTGCTGTGGACTATCGAGAAGGGTGGCGACTTTGCGGAGCTCGGCTACACTTTCTCGAATCCGCGTGTCGGCCTGGTCGAGTCGCCGAGCGGTCCGAAGCCGGTCGTGATGTTCGCGGGTGGCTATGATCTAAACAAGGATACGCGCGGCGTGGTTGGCACTAATGACTCGGAAGGCAACGCAATATTTGTCGTCGACGCCGAAACCGGTCAACTCGTCTGGAAGGCCCGCCGCGGTTCCGGTGGTTCCGGCACAGTCTTCGAGCATCCAAAACTGCTCGACAGTATTCCGTCCACACTCGCAGCCGGCGACACCGATGGTGATGGCTTCACGGATCGATTGGTTGTCGGCGACACGGGCGGCAATATCTGGCGTGCCGACCTGCACGGACCGGACGTTGCGAATTGGAAACTGACCCTGCTCGCAGCGCTAGGCCGACATACGACTGGTGCAATGGGCATGGCCTCCGACCGCCGCTTCTTCCATCGGCCCGATCTCGTTCCGAGCAAAGACGGCAACGGCATGTTCGACGCAGTAGTCATTGGCTCGGGCAACCGCGCGAATCCGCTCGACACGGGCGGTATGACAGTGAACTTCGCGTTCATGCTCAAGGATCGTCATACGGCGCCGGGCAGCGGTGTGGACGAGAATATCCAGTTACTGCAACTCGGTGATGTTACGAGCAACTGCCTGCAGTCCGATACCCCCTGTACGGTTGACCTGAGCAAGGGCTGGCGCCTGATGCTCGAAGAGCCGGGCGAGAAAGTACTTGCGACGCCACTCACGGTGGTGGGCCGGACGTTCTTTACAACCTATCTCCCGCAGTCCGGTACGGGCGCGACAGCATGTGCACCAAGCGAAGGCGCTGGCCGACTGTACGCTGTGGCATTGCAGAACGCGACATCCGTCATCAACTACGACACCAGTGACGACGATCCGAATAATCCGGATGCGGCGACCAGCAAGAGCGACCGTAGCACCGAGCTGTCGTCACTCGGAATCCCGGCCGAAGTCGTGTCGGTGCCACCGAACAAGATCCTGCGGCCGGACCTGCAGATCGACAATATTGATGCTACCACTCGCTGGCGTACCTTCTGGTACCTGGCCGAAGATGAGGATTTGTAATAACCATGAAGAATTTGCATGCGAAACAGGCAAGGGGCCAATTCGGCATCACGTTGATCGAGCTCATGGTGGTCGTGGCAATTGTCGCGATCATCTCTGCGATTGCGTATCCGTCCTACCAGCGTTACGTCATCAAGACAAAGCGCACCGTAGCGCAGAACGCGTTGCTCCAGGTAGCCGACCGTCAACAGCAGTTTTTCATGGATAACAAGCGCTTTGCGGCCGACCTGACTAATCTTGGCTTCGGCGCTAATCCATACGTTGTGGGCGACGATGGAACATCGACCGTCGCCGGTGATACGCAGGCCGTCTATTCCCTGGCGTTATCAAATGTAACGGCGACCACATGGACGGCAACAGCGGCGCCGCTGCACGGACAGCTTTCGCGAGATACCTACTGCGGCAGCTTGTCGATTACGCAGGCCGGTACCAAAGGAAAGAGCGGCGCTTCGGACGATTGCTGGTAGGTTCGGCCTAGAGGGCGGCCATCACGCGCTCGAGCCTTTCCCTGACGTCGCTCGCGAGCGGCACAACGCCCGGATCGTTAACCAGGGACATGACGCTGACCGGATCCATAAAATCAATGTGGACCTTCGCATCGCTGTCTTCGCGGACAAGTACATTGCACGGTAGCAACAAACCGATATCCTCTACGGCCGAAATGGCCTCGTAGGCCAGTGCCGGGTTACAGGCACCGAGAATCCGATAGCGCGGCATGTCCTTGTCGAGCTTGGCCTTCATCTTGGCAGCAACATCGATATCGGACAGTACGCCAAAACCTTCCTTCTCGAGTTCAGCCGTTACTTTCTCAATAGCGCCGTCAAACGATTCATCGACAATCTTGCCGAATCCGAATTCTGATCCCATGGAATTAGTCCTTGCTGGTGCAGTCCTCAGCCCCGCAATAGATGTCGTGCAACAGGGTGATAATCCTGTCGGCAGGCCCGTCTGCAAGTGAATAGAAAATGGTTTGCGATTCGCGCCGTGTCTTCACGAGACCCTGTTGCCGTAATCGCGCCAACTGCTGTGACAGCGCCGACTGGCTCAGTGGAATGATCGTATTAAGGTCGCTAACCGAGCGCTCGCCTTCGGCCAGGACGCAGAGAATCATCAGGCGACTCTCGTTACCCAGCGCCTTCATCAGGCCGGCAGCATCCGCGGCATGCAACTGCATGTCACTGGCTGGATAGGTGTAATTCGACTTGGCGTTCATTCAGAACCACATACTAAAGAATAATATATTAGAAGTCTATAATTTAGTGTTTGCTTTATTGGCTACCCGCACGCTGGAATCGCAGTAGCCTGCAGGTGTATAACTGTTGCGTTGGATCCACCGGTGAGCGTATTCGCATTTTAGTCAACGACTTATCGGATGTTTTTTTCCCACGGGGGGGACACGAGATGAAATATCTATTTAGCAAAGCTCTGGCCGCGCTGGCTACGACGGCGCTCCTAGCGACGGCTCTGCCGGCCGCAGCACAGGACGACTCAGAACGCCGCGGCGGCGCGAGCGTGTTTCTCGAGGAAATCCTCGTCACGGCGCGGAAACGCGAAGAGAGCATGCAGGACGCACCGCTGTCCGTATCGGCGCTCGGTGCGGAACAGATCGACGCCTTGCAGGTTCGCGACCTGACGAGCCTGGCGACCGGTCTGCCGAATGTATCGCTCGACGATGTCGGCACAACGCGGGGTGTCGCCAACTTTTCAATTCGCGGACTCGGCATCACGGCCTCGATCCCGTCGATCGACCCGACCGTGGGCGTGTTTGTCGACGGTGTCTACATGGGTCTGAATAACGGCATCATCTTTGACGTGTTCGACCTCGAGAGCATCGAGGTACTGCGTGGTCCGCAGGGAATCCTGTTCGGCCGCAACGTAACCGGCGGAGCGATCCTGTTGAACACCAGGAAACCCACCGATGAACTCGAAGTCAGGCTACGCGCTGCTGCCGATGCGGGCGGCGACGGCGGCATGAACCGCTACCTGATGGGCTCGATCGGTGGCGCAATCAGCGATACCTTTGCCGCAAAAGTCACCGCGCATTACAACGAAGACGATGGCTGGTTCAAGAACCTGGCGACGGGTGAAGACCACGGTGCGGTCAAACAGGTGATGGTTCGCCCGGTGATCGTGTGGACCCCCACCGACAACCTCGAGATCACGGCGCGCTACGAGTACAGCGACATCAGTGGTGATGGTCCTTCGTCGCAGAGCCACACGAATGGCTTTGGCGTTGACGGAACGCCGGTTAACAACAATCCCGACTCGTTCGATTTCACGATTGACGAGCCCGGTTACCAGACCAACGAGGTGAACTTCTTCTGGGCGGAGATCGACTGGAGCGTCGGCGAAACAGGCACCATCACCAACATCTTCGGTTGGCGCGATTACGCGGGTACTGCCCTGTCGGATATCGACGCACAGCCTGTACCGTTCTTCCATGGTTCGTTCGGTAGTAACGCCGAGCAGATCAGTAATGAGTTGCGCTACAACGGCTTGATCGGGAGCAAGACCAACCTGACGGTGGGCGTTTACTACTTCACCAACGATATCGAATACGCGGAGTCTCGCTACCTGCTCGCTGGCCAGCTTACGCAGGACGGGGGTGGTTTGTACGGCGTGGATACTCTCGCCGCTTTCGCGTCACTCGACTACGACATTTCCGATACGTTTACGCTGACAGCCGGCCTGCGCTACACGCGTGAAGACAAAGACGCGCAGATCGCGACACTGCCTTTCAATACGAACGCACCCTGTAACGTTCTCGAGGGCACTTGTGTCTATGACTTCGTCGACAATAAGAGCTGGACCAACGTGTCGCCGAAAATTGGCGTGACGATGACACCGTCGGATGACACAACGCTCTACGCGCACTGGACGCGTGGCTTCCGGTCCGGCGGTTACAACCTGCGTAATACGGCGGGTGATACGGTAGCCAATCCACCGGGACCGTTTGACGAGGAAACCGTCGACAACTTCGAGATCGGCTGGAAGCAGGACTTCGACCGGGGCCGTCTCAACGGTGCGATCTTCTTCAACCAGATCCAGGACCTGCAGGCCGACATCAACTTCTCCGATCCCGTATCAGGCGTTGTCCAGGTCATCAAGAACACCGCCGATGCGGAAATCCTGGGCGCCGAATTGGATGGCGTCTTCAGCCTTGCCGAGAATTTCATCGTAACCGGCTCGCTGGGCGTGATTGACGCGAAATACACCAAGGTCCTGTACGACCTGAACGGTGACGGTGTCATCGACGAGGCCGACCTGAACCTCAACCTGAAACGTGCGCCCGAACTAACCTACAGCTTCGGCTTCAACTGGGATCTCGACATAGGGACCTGGGGCTACATGTCCGCAAGAGCCAGCTACTCGCATCGCGACGAAACGTCGTGGAGCGAGGACAACAGGGCCTACATCCCCGAGCAGCAAATCGTCGACGCCGGGCTGTCATTCTCCAGCAACGACGGCCGCTGGGTCTTCGCCCTGTACGGCAAGAACCTGACCAACGAAGTCAAATGGGGTGGCGACACACAACTGCCATCTCTGCTCGGTCCGGCGCCGCTCGGCGGAACGTTCTCGCCGCTCGCCAAGGGCCGTGTATATGGGGCTGAAGTTACGGTGACGTTCTAGACATTTGCCTTGAACAAGAGCGGGGACGGTGTCGCCACCGTCCCCGTTTTCTTATTGCAGGATGAATGGCTGCTCGATGGCGTCGACCGCCTGCCGCTGGAACTCGGCGAAATCACGATAGTCTTCGGGAGCGAAGCGGTCCTCGGACGCCACGTAATCGAATCGGATTTCCCAGCTGTTCTCGTCGCCACTTATCTCGCGCTGCCAGCTGCCGAACCTGGACTCGCCGCGATCCGGCTTGCTCGATGCCTCATCGAGACGCAGTCCTGACGGAACCTTGACTGACGTCACGGCACTTACGCGTAACGGGAAGAAATGCTCGAACGGGAAGCGCCGGTCTGCGACGCGATCGTATTCGAGGTAATAAGCCTCGAGGAACCCGGGCGCATCAAAGCTGCCGTCCGTGTCGACCGGCAGGGTGTAGCGAATCTCGAACAACAGGTCGTAACCCGCATCAAAGATGTTGTCGACAAAGTACTCGGTGAGCTCGGCGTCGGAGTAGCGCGTTGCGACCCAGCGCTGCAGCGATGCCTGCATCTCGGAAGTCTCAATATTCCGTAACTGACCCCGAAGTTCTGCGGCCTGGTAACCCGTAAAACGGGCAGTTTCCGTCACATCGATGTAACCGTCCGTGCGCGCCGCGACAACTCGCTCGACGCTGATGCCGGTAAGCAAGGACGGGTACTCCGGGATATTGATCAGGTCCGGCGTTTCACTGAGTGCCAGCGCGAAGTTGCCGGCCATCGACCGGGGCGCCAGTTCGCCGAGGCGCAAGTCCTTGTCAGTCGAGTCGATGAAGACGAGATCATCCCCTGTTTCGACGGCGACGATCATGTGATCGAACTGGTCGGTATTGGGAAGGCCCGGCAGAACCTGCTGCGTGAGATTCACGAGCGCGAGCGACGCATCGATGCCGGCAGCTTCAAGCAGCGTATACAACAACACCGCGTGATCCTTGCAGTCGCCGTATCGGTCGCGCATCGTCTCGCGCGCGGTCTTGGGAATGTAGGCGCGGCGTCCAAACTCGATCGCCTCGTAGTGAATTTCGTCTTGCACCCAGGCACTCAAGATCTCAATCTTGCGTTCCTCGCTGTCCACGCCGTCGACCAGCCGCTGGGCCCGGTCCGCGACTGAACTCACGTCGAGCTTGTCTTCGATTTTCCCAAGGTACTCCGCACCAGCACTTGCCCAGCTGTCACTGATCGTTCCGAGCTGGATCCACGGCAATATCTGGTCGAAGTAAGGCTGCAGCGGTTCCCAACGGAAGGCCACGGGACGTTGAATATCGAAAACCAGCGCATTGCCGTCCGTATGAGGCGGCTCAACGTCGTTCAGCTGATACTTGAGCCGGCCATGATTGCCATTGATGAACACGGCGCTGTACTCGATAGGCCGGTCGGCAGACAGGTACAGCGTTTCGAGAGGAAACGTGCCTGTTTCGACCGAGGTTCGTTTGGACACGATGGCTTCGACGACGACACCGGGCGACAGGTTCGGGACCGGGAGGTTTACGGTCCGCTCGGTACTCGCCTCGTACCCGGTCTCGCTGTTCGTTATGTAGTAGGTATTGAGATCGCCTTCCGCGATAACCTCGCCGTCGGCGTCGCGTACGATCAGGCTGTTTACAAACAACTGTTCGAAGCTCGGGTCGAAATCGAACTCCAGCGTACTGAACTGCGTAACGCCGTTATCGTCAAGAATCTTGATCTTTCGATAGATGCTCTCTCGTAACACATCGCCGCCATCGAAATCGTACCCGGCAACTCGCGCCAGGAAAACCGCACCGTAGCCATTCTCTGTTTCGCCCAATGCAACGGCGTCGAAAATCCGCTGGACCTTGCGCGGCATGGTCACTGGCTCGACCGCCTGGCTGATCGCTGTCGTGTCGCCCTCGCCCAGCATGTGGTCGATGGCCTCGAGGTATTCCTTGATATGCGCATTCGCGGGCGAAAACTTGAGGGCCTCTTCGAATGATTCGCGGGCCGTGCGGTACGAACGCAGCTGAAACTCAGCATCGCCCTTGAAGAAGTAGCTCTGCAATGAACGATAGCCTTCCTCGATCAGGCGATCGGCAATCTTCAGGACCTCAGCCGGCTTGCCCGCCTGGTCAAGGATCGACATGCGTTCGTACGCGAGGTCGGCATTGAACGGCCGACCGGCCGTCATTTTTTCGAGGACAAGCAGTGCCTCATCGAAGCGCTCACGACGCGTTAGCAGCTGCACCTGGAGCATCTGCGTTTCATCATCGACTTCGCCAAGCGTGTACTCGGCGAACTCCCGATCGAGGTCCTCCCACCGACCCGCACCCGCGAGCAAGTCCATGTAGGCAGAGAAGTCATCGTTGTCACGGTAATCGGTCGCGAACAACGAATCGTAGATGCGCAGCGCTTTCTCGGGGTCGTCTGTCTGGTACGCAAGCCAGGCATCCCAGCTCTGCACGGTCCGGTTTGTCGTAAAGGGCGCCATCCGCGGTTCGATCCAGTCGGCTGCTTCGCCAAACGCATCGATTTCTACCAGTGCCCGCACCGCATTGACGATATAGGCCTCATCATCGGGCTCCAGCTCATTGGCTTGCTGAAAATAGATGAACGCATCGCGAAAGCTCCGCGAGTCGTAGTAATGCAGACCCAGGGCATTGACCAGGTAAGCATTGACGACGCGCTCGCGTTGAACGTCGTAGCGGCCGTCAAGCGCGGTAGGCGAGCCGGTAATCTCGAATTCCTTCCAGATCTTCTCGAGATCCCTGCGGACTCTTTTGCCCTCGTCTTCGCCCCACGCCGCAAGCGTATAGGAACAGTGATCGTTGGCGACGATCCATTGGTAATAGACATACCACTCGCCGTCGTTTTTCTCGCGACCGACCAGCAGCTTGCCGGTCGCCCCATCTTTCTCGATATCGAACTCTTCGGTGATGAAGTCGGACGGATAGTCCTCACCGAACTGCTGCATCATGACCCTGTAAATCGCATTGTTGGTCGGCCGCGGGCCTTCCCAGCACACCGGCATGACAACTGCACCGTATCCTCGAGTTGCAAGGGCACCAAAGTCCGCGCCCTCGTTGGTATCGGCCAGATCCGTCCAGCTATACCAGCCACGGTCACGGGCTCGAAACCGATAGCCGAAGGTCGTAGATCGATAGTCCCTGATGTCCGTCGTGTCGACGACGATTTGCTCGTTCTTCCGGGAATCGACTACGGAGAACCCGGCGAGTAGCAGGTCGGCCTCCGCCTGGACGACCTCGTCAGACTGTTTAGATGCGAATGTCAGCAGCTGGTACGCGCGGGATCCGTCGACAATTGATGTCAGGACGTAAGTGATCGGCATATCGCCAACAACGGTGTAAATCTTCTTCTGGAAAACGCGCATGCCGCGCTCGTCGCGCGCGCCAATATCTGCGTAGCCTTTGAACTCGCCTTCAACCTCATCATCGAGCTTGTCCTGCATCGCGTTTTGCACAATGTCTGCGTACTGCTCGGCCGTCATTCCGGGGCCGATATCTTCGGCAACCACCAGTGAGAAAGCGTTGGGGTTGAAGCGGATCGCGGCGAAGCTGGCTTCTGGCACCTGGTCGGAGAAATCGACATAGGTGTATGCCTCATCGCCCAGGTCAAGGCGGTAGTTCTGCTCCTCGTGCTCGAACGCATCGACACGCGACCCTGCTTTGTTCGTATAGTCAACATGCTCCTGGGCAAGCACTGACTGCGTGAACAGAACACTACATAAGATAAGTGCGCGCAAAATAGTCATAGATTTGGAATTCTACAGTCATGACCTTCAGGATGTGTGAGGGAGCCCGCACAATTCGGATTTTCGGCGAACTCTTGTTATATAATCGCCCGCCTCAGCCGGACGCTCAGTCCGGCTGAATCTCCTTAATAGAAGCTCCGGAGCAGTAAGTTGAGTCGGGACCAGAAATTCTTTGACATGTATTCCCTCGTTATCGGTGTGCTCGCCGCGATTGCGCTCGCCATTCTCGTGCTCGCCATGAAGATGTCCGATCTGACGCAGGGTGTTTACACGCGCGATGCTATCGAATACCAGGCCGCCGTGGCCGAGCGCATTGCCCCGGTTGGCCAGGTCTACCTGCCAGGCGAAGAGCATCAGGCGTCGGACCCGGTGATCGAGGCCGCCGCTGAACCCGAGCCGGTCGCCGCGGCGCTGACGGGTCCGCAGGTCTACAACACGGCTTGCCTCGCCTGTCACAGCACCGGCGTCGGTGGCGCACCAATCGTCGGTGATACCGCTCAGTGGACTGACCGAATCGGCCAGGGCATCCAAGTCCTTTACGACCACGCGATCAACGGATTCACGGGCGATGCTGCGACACCGATGCTGCCCAAGGGCGGCCGGGTCGATCTGTCCGATAAGGAAGTCCAGGACGCCGTTGACTACATGGTTAGCGAATCGTCCTGATCAGGCAACGGCGTCACTGCCGACGATCCAGGCACCTCAGAGATAGCGCTTCCGCGACATGCGGCGGCGCTATTTTTTTTGCCCGGGCCAGGTCGGCGATGGTTCGGGAAACCCTCAATACGCGCTGGTGTGCCCGCGCCGACAGGCTGAAACGCTCCGCCGCCGATTCGAGGAGTGCCCAGCAGTCATCGTCCAGCACGCAGGTAGATTTGAGCGGTTCGCCATCGAGCCTCGAGTTCGCAAGACCCGCGCGCTGCATCTGTACTTCCCAGGCGGCAGCAACACGACCCGCAATGACCGCGGAACTCTCCGCGCCGCTATTCGGGTCCCGAAGCACGTTAGTTGACGGCCTCAGCACCTCGACATGCAGGTCGATCCTGTCCAGTAACGGTCCGGATACCTTGTTTCGATAGGTCGTGACACGATCGCCACTGCAACGGCAGTCGGACTGGCTGTCGCCCAGGTAGCCGCAGGGACAGGGATTCATCGCCGCGATCAACTGGAAGCGAGCCGGAAACTCGGCATGCTTCCCGGCGCGAGCGATCGCGATGGACCCCGTTTCCAGCGGCTCACGCAGACCCTCGAGGACAGTACGGTTGAACTCCGGGAGTTCGTCGAGGAACAGGACGCCGTTATGCGCCCGGGAGATCTCGCCCGGGCAAAGCCGCGGGCCGCCACCCACCAGGGCTGCGGCCGACGCCGTGTGATGCGGTGCCCGAAACGGTCGTGTGCGCCACTCTTCTGCACCCAGCTTGTTTCCGGCGATAGAACGCACCGCGGCGGTTTCCAGCGCCTCGGCCTTCGACATCTTCGGCAGCAGGCCCGGCATGCGGCGCGCCAGCATGCTCTTGCCGGTGCCGGGCGGTCCGATGAAGATCAGGTTGTGATTTCCAGCTGCCGCGATTTCGAGCGCGCGCTTTGCATGTTGCTGGCCCTTGACGTCAGCCAGGTCAGGCCCCGTCAGGCCACGCTCCGGAAGGTCGGCAGCGGGTTCCGGCGCAAGTGGATCACGTCCGGCAAGATGCGCCGCAACTTCGGCAAGTGTCGAGGCGCCGATGACATCGGCGCCCGCCAGCGCCGCTTCGGGGGCGTTCTCCCGGGGGACGATGACCTGGCGGCCGATCTCCTGTGCCTTGATGACCGACGGGAGTAATCCGCTTACCGGCCGTAACTCTCCGTTGAGTGCGAGCTCGCCATAGCATTCGATGCCTTGCAGTGCCGCAACCGGAAATTGTTTGCGGGCCGCCAGGATACCGAGCGCAATGGCGAGGTCGAAACGCCCGCCCGTCTTGCGCATCTCGGCGGGGCCAAGGCTGATCGTGATCCTCTGTTGTGGAAACTCGAAGCCGGAGCTCAACAGCGCGCCACGCACCCGGTCTTTGCTCTCGCGAACGGCCGTTTCAGGCATTCCGACGATCGTGAAGGCCGGCAGGCCGCCCGACAGGAATACTTCGATCGTCACCGGGGGCGCTTCCGTGCCGTACTGGGCACGGCAACGCAGTATCGCGAGATTCATCGGCCCTCCTTGGCCTGTCCGCAGGGCGGGCGCCTACGATTCTTCGATTTCCCTGAGCCGCGCCTCCAGCGCTTCGAGCTTGCTCCGGGCCTTGGCCAGAACGGCCTCCTGGACCTCAAATTCCTCCCGGGTAACGAGATCGAGCTTGGTCAACGAGGTCTGCAGCACCGAGCGGAAATTCCGCTCCAGGTCCTCGCGCACCGATTTCAACCCCTCGGGCACGGCTTCGGCCAGCTTGCGGGCGATGTTTTCAATGGATTCGTCACTCATAGCGATTTGATACCTGAGGTGCACGAAAAAGACCAGCCGCATTTACCGATGCTTCCTGCACAAAGGTGGGACCCATAAGAGGGCAAGCACCGATTCGTGTGCACCAGCGCGGTGCGAGCCCTATTGGGCCATTTTCTTAGGCCATTGAAAAGTCTACGGATCCTGGATCTGGCACGGAACCTGCTCTATAGGGGCAACGCAGTAAACATCACTATTCTAAATCGGGGCAATACTATGAAAGCTGTAACACCTGGAATCTTAATCTTGCTGTTGGCGAGCACCGCGCACGCTGACTTCTCGGCGAACCTCGGCTTCGCCAGCGACTATTACTTCCGCGGCATTTTTCAAGCGAAATCCTCCGCTAATGGCGGTGTCGATTTTGAATCGGGCGGTTTCTACGCAGGTGTCTGGGCTGCCGACGTCGGCGGCGATATTGCCGGTGATGGTCTGGAAGTCGATGGCTACTTCGGCTATGGCCTGGATGTCGGCGAAGTCAGTCTCGGCATTGGCTTCACCGGTTACTACTACACGGGCGATTTTGATGACACCTACGAGGAAATCAATCTGAGCGCGGGCTATGGCTGGGTGGCCGTCGATGCGGCGATCGGCCGGTACGACGACGCGGAGAGCGGTTCGAGCGTGGACTACCAGTTCTACTCAGCGACCGTGGAACACAACGGCTTCTGGGGCCAGTACGGCACCTTCCAGGACGCGTTCTCAGGTGACTACGTTCAATTCGGTTACGACTTCTCACTGGTCGAGTTCGACTTCGGCTTCAGCCTGTTGCTTACCGATGACAATGCTGTCGGTGAGGAAGAGCAGGCGCTGATCTTCTCGGTCGCCAAGACCTTTGATCTTTGATCAACACCCAAGGGGAAAGCAATGAAAATGATCACGGCGATTATCAAGCCGTTCAAACTGGACGACGTCCGTGAAGCCGTTGCCGATATCGGTATCCAGGGCATCACGGTCACCGAGGTGAAAGGCTTCGGGCGACAGCGGGGCCATACAGAGCTGTACCGCGGTGCCGAGTACGTTGTCGACTTCCTGCCCAAAGCCAAAATCGAGCTCGCCGTAGCGGACGACATCGTGGAACAGGTCGTCGAGGCGATCGCCGAGTCTGCTCGAACGGGCAAGATCGGTGACGGCAAGATCTTCATTACCGACCTTGTCGGGGCCATTCGCATTCGCACCGGTGAGACCGGTGAGAAAGCTGTTTAACGACCTGGGAGCAATATCGTGGATACAACTCAAGTAGCAGCACAGGTCACTGAAATTGCCTATGCGCTCGACACTTTCTATTTTCTCGTTTGTGGAGCCCTCGTCATGTGGATGGCAGCGGGCTTCACGATGCTCGAGGCCGGCCTCGTTCGCGCCAAGAACACGGCCGAAATCCTGACCAAGAACGTCGGTCTCTACTCGATTGCCTGCATCATGTACATGATCGTGGGTTACTCCATCATGTACCCGGGCGGAGCTTTTGAGGGCGGTGTATTCAACGCACTGGCCAACATGGGCATCCTTGGCAAGGACGACGCCTCGGTCGAAGCGGTCATGGCCGGCGACGCCTACTACTCGACGCTGTCAGACTTTTTCTTCCAGGTCGTGTTCGTCGCAACCGCCATGTCGATCGTGTCGGGTGCCGTGGCCGAACGCATGAAGCTCTGGTCGTTCTTCGCCTTTGCAGTGGTACTGACGGGATTCATCTACCCGGTACAGGGCTTCTGGAAATGGGGCGGCGGCTTCCTCGAGCAGGCCGGCTTCCTGGATTTCGCAGGTTCGGGCGTTGTCCATCTCTGCGGTGCTGCAGCTGCCCTGGCCGGTGTCCTCCTGCTCGGTGCGCGCAAGGGCAAGTACGGCAAGGATGGCCAGGTCAATGCAATCCCGGGCAGTAACCTGCCGCTCGCCGCAATCGGCACGCTGATCCTGTGGCTCGGCTGGTTCGGCTTCAACGGCGGCTCGCAGTTGCAGGTTACCGGTGTCGACAATGCCAACGCCGTGGCACTGATCTTCGTTAACACCAACATGGCGGCGGCTGGCGGTCTCGTGTTCGCCTTACTGCTCTCCCGTTTCTGGTTCGGCAAGGCTGATCTGACAATGGCATTGAATGGCGCGCTCGCGGGACTGGTCGCCATCACGGCTGAGCCCTTCACACCGTCGCCCCTGGCCGCTTTGCTGATCGGCGCCGTGGGCGGTGTTCTCGTCGTCGGCTCTATCGTGACTCTCGACAAGCTGCGTATCGACGATCCGGTCGGCGCCATTTCGGTTCACGGGGTCGTTGGTATCTGGGGCTTGCTGGCCGTGTGCATCACCAACGATGAGGCATCGTTGGTGGCACAGCTTATCGGCATTGTCTCGATCTTTGCGTGGGTGTTTATCACCAGCCTGTTGGTGTGGCTCCTGCTCAAGAAGACCGTCGGCATTCGCGTCTCCGAGGAAGAAGAGTACGAAGGCGTCGATATTTCGGAGTGCGGCCTCGAAGCCTATCCCGAGTTCACGTCGGCGGAATGACCCGGGAGCGTGGTGTCGGAATGACATAATGGCTGTTAGGCACCACGCCACCCAATTCACCTGAAAACAAAATCTCCTCAAAAAGCAAACACTTAGCGGGCCGCAAGGCCCGCTTTTTTCTACCGGCCGCACCAGGGTCCGGATTGCGCTGTGACCATGTTCACACCATCATAGCGCTGATCGTGGTCTAATTAGTCCGTTGTTCAACACCTTATGTCAGGCACCCTGTGCCAGGAAGGATTTCGATGAAAGGCAAGCGGATTGTGTTCTCATTTGCAGTTATGGCGATGACCGTTGCTGGCGGCGCCGCGGCAAATGAAATCTACAAGTGGACGGATGAGGACGGCAACGTCTATTACGAGGACCGCCCGAGCGGCGCCGCAACCGAAGAGCGCCTGGGCATCACGTACCAACCGACCGATAACACGGCTGTTCAGAAGCGCGTAGAGAAGCGCGTTGAAGCCCGGACGACACGCGAAGAAGCAGCGTCTGTAGCCGCGGCGGCCCAGGCAGAAGCTGCCGACAATGCTGCTGCCGAGCAAGCCCGGCAGGAAAAATGCGACCGCTCCAGGGCGCGCCTCGAGTCGTACCTGCAATCGCGCCGCATGTATCGCACAGACGAGAACGGTGAACGCGTGTACCTGGACGAAGCACAACGCCAGGAAGCCCGGCAAAAAGCCGAAGACCAGATCACGGAGTTCTGCTCCTAAGCGGACCCACGTCCAAGCGTCGCGCGCTCGCGGGCGGTACAATGCCCGCATACGTTGAAGGAGCGCGCGCTTGACCGCAGCACCCGACTCACCCAGCGAAAGTACCCAGGTTTACCTGCCCGATTTCTGCGCGGCGGGCACCCTGTTTATTGTCCTGCTCGTCGCCGAGCTCGTTGCCATTGTCCTGACGATCGCGGCCTACGAGCCGGGTGGAGAATTCCTGATCCACCTGTCGAAGTCGTCCTTCTTTGTCCTGTGGCTTGCACTCCTCGGCTGCGCCGTCATGTGCCAGCTGCGCTCTCGCCTCGAGAGTGCCGGCAGGAATCGCGCGTTCGTAATCAGCTTCGTCATCCTGGTCGGCATGTGCGTCATCGTAGCCGAGCTGTCATGGCAGCTCATGTGGCGCTTCGCCGGCGTGACGATCATCGACGACTCGCATTCCGTATTCCTGCTACGCACATTCGCCATCAGCTCGATCTTCATCGCACTTGCGATGCGCTACCTGTACGTGTCCAGCGAATGGCGCCGCAGCATCGTGCTCGAGGCACAGGCCCGTATCAGTGCCTTGCAGGCGCTGATACGGCCGCATTTCCTGTTTAACAGCATGAACACGATTGCCTCTTTGACTCGCACGGACCCACGCCAGGCCGAGGAGGCCGTAGAGGACCTGTCCGACCTGCTGCGTGCAAGCCTCTCGAGCACGCGCAATCGGACCAGCATCAAGGAAGAGCTTGAAGTGGCGGCTATCTACCAGCGCATCGAAAAACTGCGCCTCGGGGAACGTCTCAACATTCGCTGGAAGATTGAAGACCTGCCGATGCGGGCGCGAATCCCGAGCCTGACTATCCAGCCACTCATCGAAAACGCGATTTACCACGGCATTGAACTGCTCCCGGATGGCGGCGACGTTACGGTCGCTGGCGAACGCGACGGGCAGTACCTGCAGATATCGGTGTCCAACCCGGTTGCCCCGGGAAAAGCCCGCAGCAAGCATGGCAACAAGATGGCGATGGACAATATCCGGCAACGATTCGAGCTTGCTTATGGCAATCGCGCGAGTGTGAACGTCGACGATGCAGAAAATAGCTACACGGTCGTCCTGCGTTTTCCGCTCGATGAGGGCTCCGAATGACAGTCCTGAAAGTGCTGGTCGTCGATGACGAGAAACCCGCACGCGACCGGCTGCGACAGATTCTCGACGACGAAGACGGGTACGAGGTTGTTGGCGAGGCTGCGAACGGCCACGAGGCGCTGGAGCTGGCTGCCAGGCTGTCGCCCGATGTCGTACTACTCGATATTCGCATGCCCGGAATGGAAGGCATCGAAGCCGCACATCACCTTAATGCCCTGGAGAGCCCGCCGGCCGTCGTGTTCACCACAGCCTACGACGAGTACGCGATCGACGCATTCGAGGCGCGCGCTATCGGCTATGTCCTGAAGCCCGTACGCCGCTCGCGCCTGACAGGAGCGCTTGAACAGGCATCGCGGTTTACTGGCAGCGCGCTCAGTGAAGCGGCGGCTGAGGCGAAACTGGATATCGGGCGCAAACACGTCTGCGCGCATGCGCACGGCGAGCTCAAATTGATCCCTGTGGCAGAGATAACCTCGTTTCTCGCGGACCAGAAATACGTTGCGGTAGACCACGATAACGGTAACGACCTCATTGATGATTCACTTAAGTCACTGGAAGCCGAGTTTGGAGATCGTTTCGTGCGTATTCACCGCGGTGCATTGATCGCGGTTGATCGTATCGAGCGCATCGAGAGGAACACCGAGGGCAAAAGCCGCGTTGTACTGCGCGACGACTCGCAAGTCGACGACAAAGAGCTGATAATCAGCCGCCGGCATGTCGCCGAAGTGAAGCGCCGCTTAAAAGAATCATGAAGATCCGCATAGCCACCCGCAAAAGTGCCCTCGCCCTGTGGCAGGCAGAGCACGTTGCTGCCCTGTTGAGCGACCTTCCGGAAGTCGAATCCGTCGAACTTGTGCCAATGTCGACACGCGGAGACGAGGTTCTGGACCGCAGCCTGCAAAAGATCGGTGGCAAGGGCCTGTTCATCAAGGAGCTGGAAGTCGCCATGCAACGCGGGGAGGCCGACATCGCCGTGCATTCCATGAAGGATGTTCCCGCAGAGATGCCGGACGGGTTCTGTCTTGCTGCCATGCTGGAACGCGCGAACCACGCCGATGCGCTCGTCTCGCCTAATGGCGAACAGCTCGCCGATCTCGCCGAGGGCGCGCTGATCGGTAGCTCCAGCCTGCGGCGCCAGGCGCAACTCAAGATGATGCGGCCCGACCTTCGCATTGAGCCACTACGCGGCAACGTCAACACGCGACTCGCCAAGCTCGACAACGGTGAATATGACGCGATTATCCTGGCGGCCGCAGGTCTCGAGCGCCTTGAGTTCGATGAGCGCATCAGCCAGCAGTTCCTGCCTGAGCAAATGCTGCCGGCCGCGGCCCAGGGCGTCGTTGGCATCGAGTGCCTCGAGGATGCGACTGAACTGCGCGGCACGCTCGCCAAGCTGAACCACGATACGTCAGTACAAACAACGCTGGCCGAACGCGCAATTGCGAGAGTCCTGGAAGCAAGCTGCCAGTCTCCCGTCGCCACGTTCGCCACCATCGACGATGGAGAAATGAGCGTGACTGCGCTCGTCGCAATGCCGGATGGCAGTGAGTTTATTCGCGACAGCATCAGCGGCCCGGCCGACAACGCTGTGCAACTGGGCGAGACGCTTGCCGCAAGACTGCTGGAAAGCGGCGCGGCCGAATTGCTCGAGGCCGCCGGAGCCACGCATGGCTGATCGCCCCCTGCAAGGTGTGGGCGTTCTCGTCACACGACCGCGCACCCAGGCGACCGAGCTCGTCAACGCAATCGAAGGGCAAGGCGGCCGTGCCTACTGCTTCCCGGTCATGGAGATTGCGCCGTTCGATGACAATGTCGTGCACCAGCGGGCTGCAGAACTCGGCAAGCCGGATATCGTCATATTCGTCAGCCGCAATGCCGTGGAATACGGCATCGAGTTCACGGATGGTGGCAGAATCGCCGTCATCGGTCCTGCCACGGCCAAAGCCGTCAAAGCGGCCGGCCGGGTCGTCGACATCCAGCCGGCGAGCGGTTTTGACAGCGAGCATCTTCTTGAAGAGCCGGCGCTGCGGGACGTCGAGGGCACGCATATCCGTATCATCCGCGGCACGAGCGGACGAGAGCTCCTGGCGGAGGAACTCACGGCGCGCGGCGCCGCCGTGGAATACCTGTCCGTTTACGAGCGACGTCTGCCCGAGGTCGGGCCCGAAACACTGGCCGACCTCGAGTCCCGCTGGCGTCAGGGCGAGATCAATGTCATCACCGTGATGAGCGTACAATCATTCATCAACCTCGCGGAAATACTGCCCGCATGGTGTGCTGCACAACTGGCAACCACCCTACTGGTGACGCCCGCAGGTCGTGTGTTAAAAGAGGCCTTGGACCGCTATCCCGCGTCCCGGCCGACCCTTGCCGCCGGCCCGGGCGCCGATGAGATGGTTCAAGCGATAATCGCAATTCAGAGTACCGATTCCGGAATAGCACCATGAGCGAGAAAGACAACGAACAGGAAGTTTCCGCAGACGAAGAGCAGGAAGCAGCGGTGGAAGAACCGGTTGATGAACCTGTTCAGGAAACTGTTGAAGAACCGACCGTAGCGGACGAGCCGAAACGACAACGTTCAGGCAATTCGGTTGCCTGGCTCGCGTTTCTCCTCGCCCTGATCGCTCTCGCGGCCGCCGGCTACACGGCCTGGCAGAACTGGCGGGGCGCCGACGATACCTCCGTTGATGACCAGGTGGCGCGGCTCGACAGCCGTATTACGAGCGGCACGCAATCCATTTCCGGCCTCGAGGCGCAGATCGCCGAACTCAGCGCCCGGGATCCGGGCGTCGACGCGGCGGTCGATCAGCTTCGCCGTGAACTGGAAGAACGCATCCGCCTGCTGAGTTCACTACCCGCCCGCATCTCCACGCTTGAAGGGTCGGTCGCCTCGCTGGCCGGCGTGTCGGAAGGTGCGCGCGATGCGTGGATACTCGCGGAGTCCGAATACTACATGCAGATCGCGAACGCCCAGTTGCAACTCGCGAACAATCCGCACCTGGCATCCCTGGCCCTGAGAATGGCTGACGAACGTATCGTGCAGCTCGCCAACCCGGCATTAACCGATGTGCGCCGCGCGATTTCCGACGAACTCGCATCACTGGATGTCATGGAGAAACCCGACATTGAAGGCGCGACGCTGACGCTCGCGAGCCTGGCACGGGTTGTTGAGTCGTTGCCGCTTGCCGGCAATACGGACGCTGAGGAAGAGGCACCGGAATTCGATCCTGAGCAAAGTGGTCCGAGCCGGGCCTGGTCGTCTGTGAAGAACGCCATGTCCGGCCTGGTTAAAGTCACGCCGCCGGAACGCGCAAAACTCGTGCAGCTGTCGCCTGACGCCGAGTTTTTCCTGCGCAACAACATCGCGCTGCAACTGCAGTCTGCCCGCCTCGCGCTGTTGCGTGGTGAGCAGGCCATCTTCGAACAGACGCTGGACGACACGAGTGCCCTGTTGAATGAGTACTTCGACACAGGCAGTACAGCGGTCACCGGCGCACTGGAAACGATCGCCGAGATTCGGGGCCATGTATTCACGACGGCGACACCCGATATCTCGGAATCACTGCGCCTGCTGCGCCAGTTCCGCACGCTGAACGAGAACGCGCAGTGAAATTCGGCATCATCTTTGTATTGGTCCTGCTTGCCGCCGCATTTGGCACGCACTTTCTGCTCGCGGATCCTGGCTATGTGATCATCACGTTCCGTGGCTATGTCATCGAGATGTCGGTGTCGGTACTTGCCATGCTTGCCATCGGGCTGGTGCTGGCGGCCTGGTTGATTCGCAAGATCATCGTCGCGCCACGCCGCCTGGGCGAGGCGGCCGGCCGGTATCGTTCAGCCCGTTCCGGGCAGAAACTCACGAAAGGCATGATCGCCATGGCCGAGGGTAACCTCGCTCGTGGCGAGAAGATGCTGGCGCGCGCCGCGAGCACGAGCGATTCCCCACTGTTCAATTACCTGCAGGCAGCCCGCGCCGCGCACTTGCAGGGCCGCGACGATCGCCGTGACGAGTGGCTGCGACTTGCCTACGAGGAAGCACCCGAAGCGACGAACGCCGTCCTGCTGACGCAGGCTGAATTTCAGCTTGACCGTGGCCATAACGAGCAGGCCCTGGCAACGCTGCGGCAGCTCGAAGAACACTCCAGAGACCATGCACAGGCCCTGGCGCTGATGGGCCGCCTCTATTACGAGCTCGAGGACTGGGATGCGCTGGGCGGGATCCTGCCGCGGCTTCGCAAGAGCACCCAGGTCAAACCCGAGATAGTCGAGAAGTGGGCCATCCGTGTGCACAAGGAAGCACTCGACAAAGCGGCGGATGCGGATGTGCTGGATCATGCGTGGAAGAACATTCCGCGCCCACTAAGATCTGAAATCACGTTGCTCGAGGCCTACTACGAGGGCCTGATGCGTGCCGGACTCAATGATCGCGCCGAGAAGGAGCTGGCCTCCGCACTGAGATCGAACTGGCGCGCGCCGCTCGTACGACTCTACGGCCTCGTTGAAGCCACCGACACGACGAAGCAACTGAAACGAGCCGAGGGTTGGCTCAAAGCTCACGGTGAGGATGCCGACCTGCTGCTCGCGGCAGCACGCCTGTGCCAGCGTAACGAGCTTTGGGGCAAGGCCCGCAGCTACCTGGAAACCGTCATCAGCATGCGGCCGACACCCGAGGCCTACCAGGACTACGGCGCCCTGCTTGCGCAAATGGGCGAAGCCGATGCGGCGGCCGATGCATATCGGGACGGCCTCGGCATGATCGCCGCGGAACCTCTGACGGCCATTCCCCACATCGACGGCAAGTAAGCATGTTCACGCTCGTCGCGGGAACCGGGTACACGGGCCACCGCGTCCTCGAGCGCCTGCCTTCCGACAAGGTCGCCGGCGCCAGCCGTTCACCCATAGAAACCGACCGACCGTTCCACCTCGTTGATTTCGACGCTTTAGATGCGTCGGTGTTCGACTTGCCGGCGCACTACGCCGTTTTGTACACGTGCCCTCCAGGCGACGCGGACGATACGCGCCTGCAGCGCTTCCTCGAACACCTGTCGCCGACGCCGAAGCGCTTCGTCTACATCAGCACGACCGGCGTGTACGGCGACTGCAAAGGTGCCGTTGTTACCGAGGACTCGCCGGTTAATCCGAACAGCCGAATGTCCAGGCCACGTGTCGCGGCAGAAGACCTGCTGACCCGGTGGGCCAAACGATCAGGTAGTGACCTCGCGATACTGCGGGCTCCGGGCATTTACGGCCCCGGCCGACTGGGCGTCGACCGTCTCCGCGAAGGCGGGGCATACATCAGTGACGATGAAGCCAATCCTGGTAACCGCATCCATGTCGATGACCTCGTCACCTGCTGCATCGCGGCACTGTCCGCGGAGACGCCGGCTGGCATCTATAACGTGGGCGATGGCGACCATCGCAGCTCGACCTGGTTTGCCGACGAGGTTGCCCGGCAGGCAGGATTGCCTGGGCCACGCAAGATCACCCGCGCACAGGCCGAAGAGGAATTCTCGCCGGCACGCCTTGCCTTCATGGCCTCATCACGCATCGTGGATACAACGAAGATGCACGAGGTGCTCGGTGTCACACCGCGCACACCGGAAGAGGGAATCAGGAACAGCCTGTAGGAGCCCGTCTTACGGGCGACACCTACGGCTGGCTTCGCTTGCTCCTGAGCCAGGCCGTCAGCGGTTCCCACTCGTCCCAATCGGGCCAGGCAAGATACTCAGGCAGCTCAAAAATACCGAGACCGCGGGTGTAGGCACGCACGTAATTCTGCGCCTCGCGCAGCGCCGCAACGTAGGGTGCCCGCGCCTTGGTCAGGTACTCATCGAGATCGTCGAAGATCAGCGTATTGTCGCGCACGCGGTTCGCGACGAGACCGAACTTCGCCTGCTTGCGCTCGATTTTGCCGACATTCCGGAGTTCATCCAGGAAAGTCGTCGTCGCCTGCATGTCGATGGTCGACGGCAGGACCGGCACGACGATGGTTTCGGCATGTTTCACGAGATCCGTCAGCTCTGCGCCATGCGACCGGGCGGGTGCATCGATAACAGCGATATCCGCGTTACGTGGCACATGCCGCATGCCGCCATCGAAGCCTGCGACACCGGCGATGGACGGCCGGTTGTCGGGACGTCTATCCAGCCAGTCGAGTCCCGATCTCTGGGGATCGTAGTCGACCAACGCGACGGTGGCGCCTTCGTTTACAAAGTAGGAAGCTATGTTTGTAGCGAGGGTGCTTTTCCCGCAGCCGCCCTTCGCATTCATAACCATTATGTGCCGCATGATCCTCTCCTGGGCAATGTTGTTAGATTGGTTATTGGTTGATCGATTTTGGTTCGCTCGATTTCAGGTTTATGTAAACTACAGACGCTAACCCAAAAAGTCCATGAAAGTCGCTTACACAAAAATGCACGGCACGGGAAACAAAATTCTCGTCGTCGACCAGCGAAACGGCAATGCGCCAGTACCGTCTTCAGGAGCGCTACGTGAGCTTGGAAGTGACGCCTCCGGACCGGGTTTTGACCAGCTCATGTGGGTAGAGAAAGCGGCTGATTCGAGGTTCGCGGCCAGCTACCGTGTGTTCAACGCGGATGGTTCGGAGGTTGAACAATGTGGCAACGGCGTGCGTTGCGTGGCCGCTTTTCTCGCCAACGAAAGCGGTCATGCGCAGTCCTTTCAACTCGACAGCCCGGCGGGATCTGTCGAAGCCCGTGTCGACGATGACGGGCTCGTCGCCGTCAGCATGGGCGTTCCGGAATTCGAGCCCGCCGCCATTCCGTTTGTGACGGACGCCCGTGCCGAACGCTATGAACTGGCCGTTGGCGACGAAGCGTTTTCGATTTGCGCAGTATCCATGGGCAACCCGCACTGCATCCTGTTCGTCGAAGACGTCGATACCGCCCGCGTCGAAGAACTTGGGCCTCTGATCGAGAAGCATGAACGCTATCCGGAGCACACCAATGTCAGCTTTGCCCGCATTCGTGACCGCGGCAACATGGACTTGCGGGTATTCGAACGTGGCGTCGGGGAAACCGCCGCCTGCGGCACTGGCGCATGCGCCGCTGTTGTCGCTGGACAGGCGCTCGGCCTGCTCGACGATTCAGTTAACGTTCGACTGCCTGGCGGCCAACTCGTGGTAAGCTGGCCGGGTGGTTCGGAGCCGGTTTGGCTCACGGGAAACGCCGAGTATATTTCTAAAGGAATCATGGATTTATGAGTACGCAAGCCGAAGCTGAATTTGTCGAAGAGGAACTCTCGGAACAGTCGATCCACGACTACCTCGCGGCGCATCCCGATTTTTTCGAACGTCACTCGACGCTGCTCAGTTCACTCATCCTCCCGCATGCCAGCGGTGGCGCAATTTCCCTGGTCGAACGCCAGGTTGCTGTACTGCGGCAGAAGGACCTGAAACTGGAGCGCCAGCTCAAGGAACTCATCGAAGTTGCTCGTGCCAACGACCTGCTGGGCGCCAAAATTCACGAGCTCACGATGCAACTGCTCGATGCCAGTGACCTGGACCGGACGATTGTTGTGATCGAAGAGGCCATGCGGTCGGGATTCGATGCCGACCATGCGGTTCTCGTTCTGTTCGGTGATCCCGAGGCGTTCGACGATATTAACGCCGGGCGGTTCTTCAGGGCCGTTAAGAAAGACGACCCTGCGCTTAAGCCATTCAGCACATTCCTCGGCGGGACCAGCGCTCGTTGCGGCAAGATTCGCGATTCGCAGCGCGAGTTCCTGTTTCATGGAGACGCTGACGAGATTGGCTCAGCCGCGCTCGTACCATTGGGAGACGGCGCCGAACTCGGCTTTCTCGCCGTCGGCAGCGTTGACAGCGACCGCTTCCACCCCGGCATGAGCCTCGACTTCCTGGCACGCCTTGGCGACCTCGTTACAGGGTCCCTGAAGCGTTTCTAGGAACCTGACCTCGTGAAGCTGATCCTGTGAATGAGGCTGGCTGGATCGACCGTTTTATCCGGCACCTCGAATTCGAGCGTCGCCTGTCGCCGCTAACCTGCAAGAACTACCGTCGAGACCTCGAGACGCTTGTGGCCTACTGCGAGAAATCAGGAGTTGCCGAGTGGCGGGAGCTCGACAGCGAGCATGTCCGGGCGTACGCGGCAGCCTGTTTTCGCAAGGGCTTGAGTGGCAAAAGCATCCAGCGCCGACTGTCCGCGGCGCGCACGTTCTTTCGCTACCTTATTCGCGAAAAAGAAGTGGACAGGAATCCCATCACGTCGGTATCGGCGCCAAAGGGCAAGAAACGCCTGCCGGATAACCTCGACGCGGACCGGATGGCCCGACTGCTGCAGATTTCTGGCGACGGTCCGATCGTGGACCGCGACCGGGCCATTCTCGAACTCCTCTATTCGTCGGGCCTGCGCCTGGCCGAACTCACCGACCTGAACCTCGGCGACGTCGACATGCATGACGCGACCGTGCGCGTGACGGGCAAGGGCAATAAGGACCGCATCGTCCCGGTAGGTCGGCAGGCACTCAAGGCGCTACGACAATGGGCCATCACGCGCCAGGACATGGCCGATGCCGATGAGAAGGCGCTGTTCGTCAGCAACCGCGGTAAGCGCATCAGCGCACGATCCGTTCAGTCCCGGGTCAAGCACTGGGCCAAACAGCAGGGAATCGACGCCAACGTCTATCCGCACCTGTTCCGCCATTCGTTCGCGACGCACGTCCTCGAGTCGAGCCACGATCTGCGCGGCGTCCAGGAATTACTGGGCCACGCCAATATTTCGACGACCCAGGTGTACACACACCTTGATTTCCAGCATCTCGCCCAAATTTACGACCAGACCCATCCACGCGCCCGCAAAAAAGACTAAAGCACGGGCCCAACAGCAGGAATACACGATGGAACAATTCAGAGGGACAACCATTGTCTCGGTCCGCCGCAATGGCAAGGTAGCCATAGCCGGTGACGGCCAGGTCAGCATGGGCAGTACCGTCATGAAGGGCAACGCCCGCAAGGTGCGGCCACTCTCCGGCGGCCGTGTAATCGCCGGGTTTGCCGGCGGTACGGCCGATGCTTTCACGCTGTTCGAGCTGTTCGAGTCGAAGCTCGAGCAATACGGCAACCTGACCCGCGCGGCAATCGAGCTCGCCAAGGACTGGCGTACTGATCGGCGCCTGCGCCGGCTCGAAGCCCTGCTCTGTGTCGCCGATGAAGAGAAATCGTTCGTCGTGACGGGCAACGGTGACGTCATCGAACCAGAGAATGACCTCATGGCAATCGGCTCCGGTGGTCCCTTTGCACAGGCTGCGGCGCTCGCACTATTGAACAACACGGATCTGGAGGCACGTGACATCGTCGAGAAAGCACTCGGCATCGCGGGCGACATTTGCGTGTACACGAACCAGCACATCACCGTCGAAGAACTCTGATCATGTCCCAAATGACCCCCAGGGAAATCGTCCAGGAGCTGGACAAACACATTGTCGGCCAGGACGAGGCCAAGCGTGCTGTCGCCATTGCATTGCGCAATCGCTGGCGGCGCGTGCAGGTTAACGAGCCATTGCGCAGCGAAATAACGCCGAAGAATATTTTGATGATCGGGCCGACCGGCGTCGGCAAGACCGAAATCTCGCGGCGTCTCGCACGCCTGGCCAGGGCGCCGTTTATCAAGGTGGAGGCCACCAAGTTCACCGAAGTCGGTTACGTCGGACGCGAGGTCGACAGCATCATTCGTGACCTGGTGGATGTCGCGATCAAGATGATCCGCGAAGACGCGATGTCCAAGGTGCGTTTCCGCGCCGAAGACGCGGCAGAGGAGCGGATTCTCGACGCACTGCTGCCGTCCCCTTCCCGCAATGTCGGCTTTACCCAGGAACCCGAGACGACCCCGGCTGACTCCGATACCCGCCAGAAATTCCGCAAGATGCTCCGTGAGGGCAAGCTCGACGACAAGGAAATCGAGATCGATATCCAGGCGATGCCCATGGGCGTCGAGATCATGGCGCCCCCCGGGATGGAGGAAATGACCAGTCAGCTCCAGGGCATGTTCCAGAACCTCGGTGGCAGTCATGCAAAGACTCGCAAGCTCAAGGTCAAGGAGGCGCTCCGTCACCTGACTGACGAAGAGGCCGCCAAGATGGTGGACGAAGAGGAACTCAAGACACAGGCGCTCGAAGCGGTTGAGCAGCACGGCATCGTGTTCCTCGACGAGATCGACAAGGTTGCGCGACGCTCCGAAACGCAGGGCGCGGATGTCTCGCGAGAAGGCGTGCAGCGCGACCTGCTGCCGCTCGTCGAGGGGTCAACCGTCAACACGAAGTACGGCATGGTCAAGACCGATCACATCCTGTTTATCGCGTCCGGCGCTTTTCACGTCTCGAAGCCGTCTGACCTGATCCCTGAGTTGCAGGGCCGATTGCCGATTCGCGTCGAGCTGAAATCCCTGACGACGGAGGATTTCGTGCGCATACTGACCGAGCCCGATGCGTCCCTGACATCGCAGTACGTTGCCTTACTCGATACCGAGGAAGTCGTGCTGAGTTTCGCGGAGAGCGGCGTCCGGCGCATCGCCGAAATTGCGTACCACGTCAACGAGAACACCGAGAATATCGGCGCGCGCCGCTTGCACACGGTGATGGAACGCCTGCTCGAAACGGTCTCCTTCGAGGCCTCGGACAAGAGCGGGCTGAAACTCACGGTTGACGCGGGTTACGTGAACGACCACATCGCCGAGCTATCGCAGGACGAGGACCTCAGCAGGTACATCCTCTAAAAAATAAGGTAATAAGGTGCCAGTCACCCTATTTCCTGCGGGAATTACGGCTACCCAGCGTTACACTACGGAAATAGGGTGACTGGCACCTTATTTCCGGTATCCTCGCCTGCCGGAAGAGAGCAATAAGAATGGCCAAGCAGGACTCCGACAACACGACCCATTTCGGCTACCAGTCTGTCGCCGCGGACGACAAGGCGAAGATGGTGCGTGGCGTGTTCGATTCGGTCGCAAGTCGCTACGATGTGATGAACGACCTGATGTCGGCAGGCCTCCATCGCCTGTGGAAGCGCTTCACCATCGACCAGGCCGCTGTGCGGCCCGGTGACGTCATCCTCGATCTGGCAGGCGGCACCGGCGATCTCGCGCGCAAATTCTCGAAGAAGGTGGGCCCGGAAGGGCATGTCATTCTCGCGGATATTAACGCGGCCATGCTCAAGCAGGGACGTAGCCGTCTCATCGACGCGGGCGTTGCTGGCAATCTCTCTATTACGCAGGTCGACGCCCAGGAATTACCGTTCGCGGACGGCACTTTCGATTGCATCACGATGGCGTTCGGCCTTCGCAACGTTACCGACAAAGAAGCCGCCCTTCGTTCGATGTACAGCACGCTAAAGCCCGGCGGCAAAGCCATGATCCTGGAATTTTCTGAACCGAACAGAGCGATCAAGCCAGCCTACGACCTGTACTCTTTCAAGGTGTTGCCGGCGCTCGGCAAGCTGGTTACCGATGATCCCGACAGCTACCAGTACCTCGCCGAGTCGATTCGCGTGCATCCGGACCAGGAGACTCTCAAGTCGATGATGGAAGACGCCGGTTTTGAGCGCTGCCGCTATCACAATCTCGCGGCCGGTATCGTCGCCCTGCACGTTGGTTACCGGATCTGAAACGATGAATCCGCTCGAAGCTGCATTGCGCCCGGTCGCCAGCGTCCTCAATCGCAACATCCGCGCAACGACGCCTGCTCACGAACTCTGCGAGAAAATGGCTGGCACGGTCATCGCTATTCGGGTGCAGAACACGGCACTGGCGGCGTGGTTCATACTCGGCGAAGAAAGCCTCGAACTCACGACTGACTGCGATGCCGAACCGGATGTCGTTATCAGCGGTTCCTTGCTGACGCTCGCCCGCATGGCGGGCGCACCAGGCACCAGCGCCCTGCGCAGTGGCTCGCTCGAGCTAACGGGCGACCCGCAGCTCGCCGGTGACTTCCAGAAACTGCTGGCTTACGCCAAACCCGACATCGAAGAGGAGCTTTCAGGTGTGGTCGGTGATGTGGTTGCCCATCGGCTCGGTGATTTTGCGCGTGGCGTGAGCAACTGGAGCCGCGATGCCCGGTCGACTATGGGTGCGAATATTCGTGAGTACCTGCAGGAAGAAAGCCGGGACGTTCCCAGCCGCTATGAAGTCGATCGATTTGCGGACAGCGTAAACGCCCTGCGCGACGATGTAGATCGCCTCGAAGCACGCATGAACCGCCTGCAGGGTAAAGACTGAAATGTCGAACCGCCGCACCCTCTTCCGGATGATCACAATCCAGCGTGTACTCGTGAAGTACGGGCTCGATGACATCATCAAAGAGACGCACCTGCTAAGGCCGTTGCGCTACTTCTTTTACCTGGCGCCAAGGCGCCGCGACAGCTCGGCACCTATTGGCGAACGTATACGCCTCGCGCTCGAGGAGCTCGGACCGATATTCGTCAAGTTCGGGCAGGCCATATCGACGCGCCGCGACTTGCTGCCAACCGACATCGCCGACGAACTTGCCAAACTGCAGGACGCGGTGCCACCATTCCCGGCTAGTGAGGCCATCGAGATCATCAACGAGGCCTACGGAGAAACGGTCGAGGATGTCTTCGAACGATTCGATACCGAGCCCCTGGCTGCAGCGTCGATAGCGCAGGTCCACACGGCCAAACTCAAGTCGGGCACCGAGGTAATCGTCAAGGTCCTGCGACCGGGTGTCCTCGAACAGATCGAACGGGACCTTGGCGTCCTGCGCATGCTCGCGGGCCTGGCGGACCGCTACTGGGAGCACGGCAAACGACTCAGGCCGCTCGAGATTATCGATGAATACGAGCATACGATTCTCGACGAGCTCGACCTGATGCGAGAGGCCGCTAACACGACGCAGCTCAAACGTAACTTCCAGGGCTCGGACATGTTGTACGTCCCCGAGATCTACTGGGATTATTGCCGACCCGAAGTACTCGTGCAGGAACGTATCTTTGGCACGCCGATCAGCGACATGGATACGCTGCGCAAGGACGGCACCAACATCAAAGTGCTCGCCGAGAACGGCGTCGAGATCTTCTTCACCCAGGTGTTCCGCCATAACTTCTTCCATGCCGACATGCACCCCGGCAATATTTTTGTCTTGCATAACGACCCCGAACGGCCCAAGTACGCGGCCGTCGATTTTGGCATTGTTGGCTCGCTAAGCCCTGAGGACCAGCGTTACCTGGCCGAGAACTTCCTCGCGTTCTTTGACCGCGATTACAATCGGATCGCCAAGCTGCACCTCGACTCGGGCTGGGTGCCCGCGGGGACGCGCATCGATCAACTCGAAGGTGCCGTGCGCACGGTATGCGAACCGATCTTCAACAAACCGCTCTCCGAAATTTCATTCGCGCAGGTACTGATGCGCCTGTTCCGCGTCGCACAACGCTTCGATGTCGAGATCCAGCCGCAGATGATTCTTCTGCACAAGACCCTGTTCAACATCGAAGGCCTGGGCCGCCAACTCTACCCGCAACTCGATCTCTGGGAGACTGCGCACCCGGTACTCAGGCAGTGGATGGATGAGCAAGTGGGTGGACGCGCGATGCTCAAGGATGTGCGTGACAACCTGCCGCAATTGCGCGACGCGATGCGGGAACTGCCAGCCATTCTCAATCACCTCGGCGAACAGGTGGCCGAGGGCCGTATTCGCTTCAACCTGCGGTCACCCGAGCTCGAGACCATCCAGCTGCAGCTCGAAGCGCAGCGCCGCCAACGCTACTGGTTGGCAGTCGCTGCTACAAGCGTTCTTGCCGGGGTGTTGGTGATGACGTTCGGCGCGCTGCCGTGGCTCGGCTGGACCTTGCTGGGTGCGGGCGCCATCGCTGGCTTCATCGCACGCCCATGAAGAAAGAGACTGCGAGACGCATATTCGTCCTGATTATCGGCACCGCTTCCAAACTGCAGCTCGCCTGGCACCTCGCAATCAGTGCCAGGCCTGAGCGAGGATCAGAACTCGTCGGATGACTGACGGGCAAACGCAGCGCCGCTGGCCGATACTGCAGCTCCTGGTTGTGGGGGCGCTCGTCACCGCGTTCGCCGTCTTTTCGGTTTCGCACCTGCAGGTAGAAGCGGACGTCTATGGCCTGCTCGGCCATGATGACCCCGAGGTCGCAAAATTCGCGGCACTCGCCAACGTTACCTCCGGTCTCGAGGAACTCCTGGTCGTTTGTGAGCCCGAGTACCTGCTCGGACAAGAAACTGTCGGGCAGATCGAGGCAACACCGGGAATCGACTCGAGTACACGCGTGTTCCTGCGCCAGGGACTGTCGACCGTGCAGGGTTTTTCGCTCACGGTGGACCCGGCCGACTGGCACGAAACCGCACCCCTGCTCGCAAGCATCAGGGCTATGCTGACTGATTCACCCTGCGGCCTGACCGGGACGCCCGCCGTGGTTCACGACATGCAGTCCCGCCTTAACACAGACCTCCTCACCGCCCTGGCGCTCGCGACAGTACTCGTCAGCCTGATGTTCGCTTTCGTCTATCGGATCGGCTGGCTGGCGCCGCTAATGCTCCTGCCGGTCGGCGCCGGCATAGCCTGGGGGCTCGCTGCGTTCGGCATGCTGCGAAGTGAGCTGACACTCTTCGCCGCAACGGTACCGACCTTGCTCGTCGGAGTCGGTATAGATCATTGCATTCATCTCATCCAGTCAACCCGCTACTCCATGACGCTCGATGGCAATTCACGGTTCGATGCCGTGCTGTTCGCCTGGCAGCGCTTGCTTCGCCCAATCACACTGGCGAGCATGACCACGGCCGTCACGTTCCTGTCGCTCACTGTGGCCGGGCTCAAGGGTCTCGTGGACCTCGGATGGGCGGGCGCCCTTGTCACGCTCGGCGTCTACGCCGCTTGCATCGCATTGTTGCCCGCTATCCTGCTGCTCGTGCCGGAGAAATGGTTGGCGCGGGGCGCGGTCCTCGATCTCCCGATGCAAACGATCGGTGCAAGCCTGCAGGCGAGAGCCCGGCCGTTGATCGCAGCGTTCCTGCTCGTCGGGGCCGTGTCGGTATATGGCATTTCACAACTCGAGCTGCTCAGCGACAACCGCCTGCTTGAAAGCGGCGAATTGCCGTCTCTGCAGCTGCAGGATCGGATTGCCGAGGAGCACGGACTCAGCAGCTCGCCAATGCTGCTGCAGTTTGCAGCCCCGGGTGACGCCATCGAACTGCTTGCCGAGCCGGACCGGCCTGCGCCGATCGCCAACCTGCTTGCTGTACAGGGCGTGGGCGGGCTGTTGCAGGTACATCCTGTGGAAAACCCGTTCCTTCGACACAACTACGAGGAGACGGTTGCAGCGCTGGACGCCTGGATTGGCGGGCTGGGGCTCGGTGAGTACGACCTGAGCGGCGCGCCAGCACTCAATGAGCGCCTCAATGCACTCATTTACAGGGACCTGCGGCTGATTCTGCCTTTCGCATTGACAGGTATCCTCGTCGTTCTCGCCATAGGCACACGCAGCCTGCTGCGGCCTTGCCTCGTACTTCTGCCCTTGTTGCTGGCGCTCGTTTGGCTCACCGGGACCATGGGCATATTCGGTTTCGCTGCATCAGTCGTGACCGTCGCCATCATGCCGATGGTGCTCGGCATTGGTGTGGACGGGGGCGTTCATTTGCTCGCCGCATGGGACAGGCATCGTGGCGATCTGCAAGGCATGTTTGCCGAGACGGGGCTCGCCGTTGTCGTAACGGTGATGACCTCCGTGGCAGCATTCGCCGCGTTCATGATTTCGAAGAGCCCCAGTCTCGTTCAATTCGGGTCACAGGCAGCGATGACGTTGATCGGCTGCCTCGTCGTTACACTCGTTATACTGCCCTACCTGTTCCGGCGGTTGCTGAGGGACAATGACGCAACCGCCCGCTGAGACCTGCTGATGCTGCAACGCCTTGCCAAACTGATATTGCGCGTAAGCGGCTGGACCATCGTGGGGGGCCACTTCGATGTGCCCAAGGCAGTCATTATCGCCGCGCCTCACACGTCAAACTGGGATGGAATCTGGGCACTGGTCTACAAGGTGGCCCTGGGGCTGGATATCAAGTTCTTTGCCAAGCATTCACTGTTCTGGTTTCCGCTGGGAAATATCCTGCGCGCCCTGGGCGGCATCGACCTTGACCGGCGGCATGCACGGTCTGCGGTCAGCCAGGCTATCGAGATGTTCCGGACCGAGGAATCCTTCTACTTCGGACTCGCCCCGGAGGGCACACGCAAGAAGACACCCGGCTGGAAAACCGGTTTCTATCGGATTGCCATAGGCGCCGACGTGCCTATCTATCTCGGCTTTCTCGATTTCGAAAAGAAGATTGTCGGTATTGGGCCGCGATTCGATCTGACCGGTGCCCCGGAAGTCGACCTCGAATTCTGCCGCAAGTTCTATGCGGACAAACAGGCTCGGCATCCCGAGCTTGCGAGTCCCATCGTTTTTCCCAAGCGCCGCCATAAGCGATGAGCGACGAGCTCGAAGACACCGCTGCTCGGCGAACGATTCGCAGCTTTGTGCGTCGTGCCGGCCGCATCACAGCTTCGCAACAACGCGCCCTGGATGAGCTATGGCCGGACTATGGCGTCGATTATGCCGAGTCGCCGCTCGACTTCGGCACGCTGTTCGGGCGAACAGCCCCTGTCCTGATGGAGATTGGCTTCGGCAACGGCGAATCCCTCGTCAAACTGGCGGCGGCCAATCCGGATAAGGATTTTCTCGGTATCGAAGTACACGAGCCCGGTGTGGGGCATTGCCTCCTCAAGGCCGAGGAAGCGGAGATTCGTAATTTGAGGATCGTCGCACACGATGCGGTCGAGGTGCTCAGGAACCAGGTACCGGCAGGTTCGCTGGCGCGTGTGAATCTCTATTTCCCGGACCCGTGGCCGAAGAAACGACACCATAAGCGCCGCATCGTGCAGCCCGACTTCGTCAGGCTCATCGCGGACAAGCTCGCCGACGGCGGAACGTTCAACATTGCGACCGACTGGGCCAATTATGCCGAGCATATCGACGACGTTCTTTCCCAGTCGGGTCGTTTTACCTGTGTTGAACATCGCGAACATACGGGCGACCGGCCTTTTGAGCGCCCGCAGACGAAATTTGAGCGTCGCGGTCTGCGGAAAGGGCATGGAATAAGCGATCGGTGTTTTGTGAAAGTGGTCAATAGTTGCTAGCCGCTTGCAAGTGGCGCAACATGACCTATAACTAGATAGAGGGACGGAAAAGGCGAAGAGGCAAGAGAATGGCTATCCAATACCCGGTTATCGGTAACTGGTTCCGCAGACCCAACGGGACGCTGTTCGAAGTAGTCGCCATTGATGAAGACGATGCTACGGTCGAGATTCAGCAATTCGATGGCACTATTGATGAGGTCGACATCGAACGTTGGCCGGAGTTGCTACTGACGGAAGCGAGCGCGCCCGAAGACTGGTCGGGCTCTGTCGATATGGACCCTGAAGACTACGTCGGCAAGAAGGACTCCGAAATGCCGAGTGGCTTCCACGATCCGCTCGCGTTCCTGGACAAGCTGTAGGAGTAGGAGTTTGGGGTCAGTTTCCTAACCCCTGGGCTCCCTGGTTTCCATACTCTGGCGAGGGTTAGGAAACTGACCCCGAACTCCTACATAGTTGTCGGCCCGGTGACGTAAATAACGCCATCGCGGACGCCGACGTCCAACTTTTTTAAAGTTCGCCCGTTGCCCGGGCCCGCATAGCAGTACCCCGTTTCTATTTCATAGGTCGCGCCGTGCGATGCGCAGATCAGCGCCGCTTTGTCTTTCGTCAGGAACTTGTCGGGCGACCAGTTGAGCGGGTGGCCGACGTGCACGCAGAAGTTCTGGTAGGCGTAAACGTCGTCCCCTTTACGCACGACGAAACCACGAAACGGCCAGTCACCGTTGCCGATCTCGAATTCGCAGCACCCAGGGTCTGCGAGATCGTCGAGACGGCCTACGACAACCTCCTGCTCGCTCACACAGTTTCCTCATTCCACGGCGCTACTTTGAGCAGCAGTAGCATGCCGGGAATTGCCAGGGCCGTGCATACGAAAAAGAAGTTCGTCCAACCCGTTTGCTCTACGATCAGGCCCGTCGTCGCGCTCGAAAACACCCTGGGCACTGAGACCAGTGCGGAGAACAGGGCGAACTGAGTCGCCGCAAAGGCGATATTCGTCGATTTCGCCATAAACGCCGTTAGCGCCACCGTGCCAAGACCTACGCCCAGGTATTCGAACGCCATGGCACCTCCCAGCACCCAGGGGTTGGCGCCCACCGTGGAAAGCAGCGCAAAGCCCAGAATGCTTGTAATCTGCACGAAGCCGAATACCCATAACGCTCGGTTGATCGGGAGCTTGACCATGACAAGACCGCCGACAAGACCGCCGAATATTGATGCCGTAGTGCCGACGAGTTTTGCGATCGACCCGATCTGTGTTCCGGAAAAACCCATGTCGTGAAAGAAGGCGGTCTGCAAAGCAGTCGCCATGTTGTCACCGAGCTTGTAGAAGAACAAGAACGCCAGCACGAGCAGAGCGGGCCGCCAGCCGGCACGGCCGATGAACTCGCGAAACGGGTCAATGACCGAGGCTCTTAGTGATTGCGGCGGCGTCGGGTTCTTGATGGCCTCGTCGATGGCCAAAGTCATTGCAATTCCAACGAGCATAAACGCCGCAACAATCATGAAGACCGAGTGCCAGGGCAAATAATCCGAAAGGATCAGCGCCAGCCCGCCTGGAATCAGGCCGGACAGCCGATAGGCCTGTATATGGATCGAGTTGCCGAGCCCGAGCTCTACGTCGGGAAGTAACTCGCGCCGGTATGCATCGAGCACGACATCCTGACTCGCGCTGAAGAACGCGACTGCTGCCGCGAGGTAGGCAATCGTCCAGAGCGACAGCTCCGGTTTGAGAAAGCCGAGGGCGCCCATGGAAATCATCAACGCCACCTGCGTCAGGAGAATCCAACCTCGCCGATGCCCGAGAAACGGGAGCGTGTAACGATCGATTATGGGGGCCCAGATAAATTTCCAAGTGTATGGAAGTTGCACCAGGGCGAAAAAACCGATGGTCGCGAGACTGACGTCTTCGGTCCGCAGCCAGTAAGGAACCAGCTGAATCAGAAGGTATAAAGGTAGTCCCGACGAAAACCCCGTGAAGACGCAGATCAGCATGCGTCGATTTAGGATCGCCTCCCTGAAGCTCTCCCGGCGCGTGCGGTCTTTTGATATATCAGCCGTCATGCGACCAATCGTAGTCCATGATCAGCGGGGCGTGGTCCGAAAAGCGCTGCTCCCGGTAGATTTCGGTTCGCTTCACCCTGTCGCGTAAGCCCTGCGTCACCACGTGATAGTCAATACGCCAACCGACGTTGTTGTCCCACGCGCGACCGCGATTCGACCACCAGGTGTACTGTTCAGGCTCCTGATCAATGGCGCGAAATGCGTCAACGTAGCGATACTCGCCGAACACTTTGTCGAGCCACGCGCGCTCTTCTGGCAGGCAACCGGAGTTCTTCTGGTTCTGTTTCCAGTTCTTGATGTCACCTTCCTTGTGCACGATGTTCCAGTCGCCACAAATAATGGTCTCCGAACGGCGGCGCTGGAGTTTCCGGAGGTGCTCGCCAAATGAATCCATGCAGCGATACTTGGCGATCTGGCGTTCTTCCTTCGAGGATCCCGACGGCAGGTAGAGCGACACAATACTGATTCCGCCGAGCTGCACCTCGAGATAGCGACCTTCGTTGTCGAACTCGTCGTCGCCGTAACCATGAATAATCTTCTTCGGCTTGTGCTTTGAATAGATCGCCGTGCCGCTGTAGCCCTTCTTCTCGGCATCCTCGTAATAGCAGTGATATCCGGCCGGCGAAAACGTATCGTCGGTCAGTTGGTGTACCTGCGCCTTGGTTTCCTGGATGCAGACTACGTCAGCATCCTGCTCCGCCATCCACTCGAAAAACCCCTTGCGGGCTGCTGCCCGAATGCCGTTTGCATTCAGGCTGATAACGCGAAACAAATCCAGTCTCCTGTGTCATACTCCGGTCCGTCGCGGCAATCATACAGAAGACCCATCCCATGCGTGGTTACAAGAGAGAATTCATCGAGCTTGCCCTCGAACTCGGTGTCCTTCGTTTCGGCGAGTTCACCCTCAAGTCGGGACGGGTGAGCCCTTACTTCTTTAATGCGGGCCTGTTCAACACGGGGTATGCCGCCGCCAAGCTCGGTCGGTTTTATGCAGCGGCCATTGCCGAATCCCGCGTCCGTTTCGACATGATTTTCGGGCCGGCCTACAAAGGCATTCCATTGGCTGCTCTCGCCGCGTCTTCGCTGGCCGAACATCACGACATCGACGTACCCTTCTCCTTTAACAGGAAGGAAGCCAAAGCCCATGGAGAGGGTGGCAGTGTCGTCGGCGCGCCGTTGTCAGGCGAGGTGCTGATAGTCGACGATGTCATTACGGCCGGCACGGCCGTGCGTGAGGCGTACCAGATCATCTCGAGCGCGGGCGCGGAAATTGCGGGGTTGGTCATCTCGCTCGACCGCCAGGAGCGCGGCCAGGGGGCGTTCTCGGCTGTCCAGGAGCTCAAACAGTCGCTCGGCATCCCGGTCGTCAGCATCGTGCAGCTCGACGATTTGATCGATATCCTAGAAGAATCAAGCGAGTACGAGCAGTACCTGGAGCCTGTGCTGGCCTACAGGAAGCAATACGGCGTAATCTCGTAAGTCACTGAATATTGAGCAATCGAGTCAATTTTACAGTTTCCCGAAACGGGATTAAGATCTAATAACGAGAACCAGTCCCGGTCCGATCAACAGGTTTACTGGCATATTCGAGCTATGCGTAAATTCATCATCACAGCTGCGCTTGTCACTCTGAGCACCTCGGTTTTTGCCCGGGATGAGCAGAAAGTCTACAAGTGGGTGGACGCTGATGGCAATGTCTACTACGGCGACAGCGTTCCCGCTGAATTCTCCGAACGCCCCAAGGATGTCCTGAACGACCGCGGAATTGTCGTCGATAACATCGAGGGCAAGAAGACCGCTGAGCAGCTCGAGCAAGAACGCAAAGAAAACGAAGTCCGCGTCGCCCAGGAGCTGCAGCGCCGCGCTGACCTCGCGCTGCTGAACACTTACCTTTCAGTCGATGAAATCGAGATGCACCGGGACCGTCGAGTCGAGCTTTTCCAGGCCCAGTCACGAGTAACGGAGTTATATCTCCGCAATCTCGAGAGCCGACTCCAGAAACTTCGCAATGACGCTTCCCGGTACCAGCCTTACAGCACGGACAGCAACGCCCCGATGATCGACGAAAGCCTTGCTGAAGATCTCCGCGAGACCAAGGATACGATCTCTCGTCACGAGCGCAATCTGCAGAAATATGAAAACGATGAGAAACAAATCATCGAGCGCTTCGACGGTGATATCGCGCGCTTCAAGATCCTCAAGGGAATAAACGAGCCGCAGTCAGGCCGTTCCTGAGTGACCGAATCCACTGGCGCCCCGGTCGCTGGTGTCGAATTCTTCCACGACATTGAACTGAACCTGCTCGACCGGGACGAAGACCATTTGTGCGATGCGTTCACCCGGCTGAACCTCGTAAGCTTGGCTGCCACGATTCCAGCATGAAATGAATACCTGGCCCTGGTAGTCCGAATCAATCAGTCCTGTCAGGTTACCAAGCACCAACCCGTGTTTATGTCCCAGGCCCGACCGCGGCAGCAGCACTGCGGCGAGTGCAGGATCGGCAACATGAATTGCCAGACCAGTCGGCACGAGCACCGTATCGCCGGGACTCACGGCCAGGGCTTCGTCAATACAGGCACGCATGTCGAGGCCCGCTGAGCCATCCGTCGCATAGTGCGGTAACGGTATCGAGTCCCCGACGCGTGGGTCGAGGATCTTCAGTTCAATTGAACGCATTTAGTGTCCTGCTTGGGTCAGTCGATGTTCGAGACGATCGTCAGCCTGGGCTGCGTATCGGTACCGCGGGCAGCATAGAAGCGTTGTGCGACGAGTTCAATCAGGTTTCGCGCCAGCTCCGATTTCTGGGCCGTCGGAAAGCGGCGTTCGCCATCCAACCAGAAGACGTTGACCGAATTGTCGTCGGTGTCAAAGCCACAATTGTCACCAACGCGGTTAGCGATAATCATGTCGAGCCTCTTCTTTTCGAGCTTTGAACGCGCGTAGTCATCGACCTTCTCGGTTTCCGCGGCAAAACCCACTGTAAACGGCGCAGGATCGAGCGCCGCGATCGACGCAAGAATATCCGGACAGCGCACGAGATCGATACTCATCGACTCGTCATTCTTCTTGATCTTCTGTTCCTTGACGTCGGCTGGCCGATAGTCGGCCACGGCGGCGGCCGCGATAAAGATGTCTGCATCTTCTGCGTTCGCGTGTGTGGCCTCATACATATCCTGTGCACTCAGCACGCTGTGTACTTCGACGCCCACCGGATCGGGCAGGTTGACGGGACCGCTGATCAGCACGACTTCGGCATCCTGTGCGATCGCGGCGCGCGCCATCGCATACCCCATCTTTCCGGAGCTGCGATTGGAGATATAGCGCACCGGGTCGATCGCCTCCCGGGTTGGTCCTGCCGTGATGAGCACTTTTTTCCCTGCGAGCAGTCCTTCGCCCTTGCTGATCCCGAGGTCAAAGACAGCTGCGGCGATGGCGTCCGGCTCGAGCATTCGACCTGCACCAGTCTCGCCACAGGCCTGCGACCCGATTCCCGGTCCCAGTATGTGGACGCCGCGTTCCTCCAGCACCTTGCGGTTCGCCTGGGTCGCCGCGTTGTTCCACATAATATGATTCATCGCTGGCGCCACGGCGATCGGCGCCTCGGTCGCCAGGCAGATGGTTGTCAGCAAATCCGGTGCGCCGCCACTAACGATTCGTGCCATGACCTCGGCCGTCGCCGGTGCAATCAGGACAACATCGGCCCACCGGGCGAGCTCGATGTGACTCATCGCGGCCTCGGCCTCCTTGTCCCATAGATTCGAGCGAATCGGCCGGCCGGAAACTGCCTGCAGCGCGGTACCCGTAACGAATTCCTCCGCCGACGCCGTCATGACGATCTGCACATCGCCGCCGCGCTCGCGCAGCCGTCGGACCAGGTCGGGTGCCTTGTAGGCGGCGATGCCGCCCGTGATGCCGAGAACAATATTCATAAACGCGAGCTTATCGCGTGGGCAGTGAAATCGGCAATTCTCATTAGATTGTTTGCTTGTTAGCAAATACCCGAAACACGCAGCATTCCACCATGGATGAAGAAACGCTCAGGGACAGGAGCGACGCCGAGCTGCTTACCACCTGTGTCAGTGCGCCTGCGGCCGCCCGTCTCCTGCAACGCTTCGGCAGCCTGCGCTCGCTGTTGCAGGCGGAAGCTGCCGAAATCATGGCCTGCCAGGGTGTGGGCTCTGGCCGCCTTGCCACGCTGCGCGCCCTGCCGGAACTCGCAAGACGGTATTATCTTGAGTCCCTGCCCTGTGGCGAGGCCATCCGCAACCCTGCCGATACCGAGGCCTTCCTCAAGGCCCGCATGCGACATCTCGATCACGAGCTCTTTTGCTGCCTGTTCCTGGATAATCGCCACCGGGTCCTGCGGTTCGACGAGCTGTTCAGGGGCACGATTGATGGCACCAGCGTGTACCCACGCGAAGTCGTCAAGGAGGCGCTGAGGGTCAACGCGGCCGCGGTCATACTGGCCCACAATCATCCAAGCGGCGTCGCCGAGCCCAGCCAGGCCGATGAGCGCATCACGAAACGCCTCAAATCGGCCCTCGAACTGGTCGATATCCGGCTCCTGGATCACCTTATAATAGGGGACGGCAGAGCCACGTCCCTGGCCAGTCGCGGATTGCTCTGACCAAGTGCTTGAATTGCGCGGGCTGCACTGGTATAAAGTCTCGCTCTCCGCCCACCTGTCGTGGGCAACTATTAATAAAATCAGAGACTTAAGGTAATGTCCAAGGTTTGCCAAGTGACTGGGAAGCGCCCACAGTCGGGTAATAACGTTTCTCACGCTAATAACAGAACTCGTCGTCGCTTCCTGCCCAACCTGCAGAACAAGCGCTTTTGGGTCGAATCCGAGAAGCGCTACGTGCGCCTGCGTGTTTCGCACAAGGGTATCCGGATCATCGACAAGCACGGTATCGACAAGGTCCTCGCGGACATGCGTGCCGACGGACAGCGCGTTTAGGCGCCGGAGGAATCGACATGCGTGACAAAATCAAACTCGTATCGAGCGCCGGCACCGGCCACTACTACACGGTTACGAAGAACAAACGCCTGCACCCCGAAAAGTTGGAGACGAAGAAGTACGATCCAACGATTCGCAAGCATGTGATCTACAAAGAAGCCAAGATTAAGTAACGGCCCTTCCCGGCCGTTCCGAAAAAGCCCGCTATGAGCGGGCTTTTTTGTGCGCGACAATAGCGCATGCCCGAATTACCCGAAGTCGAAACCAGCCGCCGCGGCATCGAACCGTGGATTGTCGACACAACGATCGAGAGGGTCGTTGTACGTGATCGCCGCCTGCGTTGGCCGGTAGCCAAAGGCGTTGAGCGCCGGCTCAAGGGCCAGCCGATTCACTCGGTCGATCGTCGTGCGAAATACCTGCTCATCAACACAGGCAACGGCACGGCGATTCTGCATCTCGGGATGACAGGCAGTGTCTTCATCGTCGATCGTGACACGCCCGCGGCAATTCACGATCACTTCGATTTCGAGCTCGACTCCGGAAAGTCCTTGCGCTTCCGCGACCCAAGACGCTTCGGATCATTTCACTGGAGCAACGAACCATTGGCGCATCCGTTACTTGCCAGCCTCGGGCCGGAACCACTGGGGGACGAATTCGGCGGTGAGTACCTGTGGCGAACATCTCGGGGACGAAAGGTCAGCGTCAAGCAGTTCATCATGAACGCGAAAGTCGTTGTTGGCGTCGGCAACATCTACGCAAGTGAATCCCTGTTCCTGGCCGGTATTAACCCCAAGCGTGCGGCAGGACGAATTGCACGGCATCGATACGACGCGCTCGCAGATGCGATCCAGGATATTCTAAGCCGCGCCATCAAGGCGGGCGGTACGACACTGCGTGACTTTTACGGCGGTGACGGCGAGCCGGGCTATTTCAAACAGCAGCTCGAAGTTTACGACCGGGAAGACGAACATTGCCGCCGCTGTAACACGGTGATCAAGGCATTCGTGCAAGGGCGACGCAGTACGTACTACTGCAAGACCTGCCAGACCTGACGTTTCGCATTAGTAAGGTTTCGAGGTGTGACGGGACGATCGCGTGATATTGTTTGAATGGCTAACGCTTATCGCCAATGTCGCTGTTGTTGGCAGCATCATTTTCCTGGCAATTGAGATCCGCCAGAACAATGAACTTCTTCGATCCGAATCACGCCAGGCACTCATAACAAATGATGTAGCCTCTCTCGCTGCGAACTTTTCGAATGCCGATGATTGACTCCAAATCGCGTATCAATACAGCTTCTAGTAGCGTATCGTCAGTCAGGCGTATACCGCCATCCGTCAATCGAGCTTGCTAATTCCGGCAGCTAACACACTTCTTTCTCGGATCTATCTGATAAGGAAGACAACGTGACTACAAAATTGCACATTGGCAATATACGCCGGACTACAACGCCCAAGGATATTGAAGGGCTGTTCCGTCCCTTCGGCCTAGTAGCATCTGTAATCCTGAAAAAGCGCAGTACTTGATATTGTACAGACCGCTGCTGGCTGAAGCAGGCGGGCCAGTGGAAGGCCGAAACGAAAATCCGACTACTGCGTCGCAGTTTGTTCAAAACCTAACCCCTATGCTCATCGTTGGAAGCACTATCGGAGAACGACTTGTCGAGCCAGACATTGGACAGAATTGAACATGAGTTGCGGCTAATGAACGTCAATTTAGCTGAGGCAAACGACATTGCGATGCTAGCAGCGTTCAAAGCAATGCCGCCGGAGCTGGACAACGACAGTAGGAAAGCACTGTCTCTGCTCCGTAACAAGATGATGAAACGCGCAAGAGACCGAGCTGACATGTAGATCAGCGTGCAGCGCAAGTTCATCCAGTGACTGCTTCTAACCGTCTCCAGCCATCGACCAGGTGCGGAGGCGAATGGCTGCTTAACTTGGCATTCCAGCCGGTCGATTTCTCTGAGTTACAATGACGGCTACTGGCCCAAAGCAGCCACTGGTAGACCGCTAGAAAATACTATGCGTTTTCTTATTTACTCTAGTCTGCTGTTGCTTCTATCACCGATGTCACTCGGTTGCTTCTCGCCGCCTTCGGAGGCGAGCATCCCTCCTATTGACCTCGTAAGAAATTCAACTGCTATCGTCTTGGCTACGGTCGTGACGACTGAACAAGAAGGTGGTGACGCGATGCCATCTCTGTTCAAATTTAAAACGAAAGAATTCTTGAAAGGAGAAGCCCCGGAATCCTTTACCTACTGGGGGTATCCAGCGGACCGAGACCGGAGAGATTTCGATGATTTCAACGATCACAACGATGCCAGCTTTTGGTCAAAACACTATGGCAACTCAACGATGGATACGATGTGCCAAGTTTTCGGCTTCTTTGAGGTTGGACAGACATACCTCATCATCGCTACCGAAGATCCTCATTTTAAGGGTTATGAGAAAGTTAGGCGTGAAGATGATTTTTGGCTGCAAGTAGTTCGGCAGTTGTCCGACTCCTTGGAAAAATGATTGAGGAACGACCGCTTCTGGCCGGAAGCAGACCGTGGCGGCTTCCCTTAAGCAGTCATTCGAACGGCCGGTATTCGTAGAAGCAGACACTCAGCCTGGGTGGTCAATTAGGGTCTGGACTGGCTGTTGATACGGTCAAAGCTCGACCGTCTGAATACTCTCAGTTCCGCGCTTTGCTACGGAAAGCCACGCACTAAGCGCGGCCGACTTTCCTCAGCAAGGCATCTTTAACCTCGGGCGATACGAATTCGGTGACATCACCGCCGAGCTGTGCGACTTCGCGAACCAGTGTTGACGATATGAATGTGTACTTGTCCGTCGGTGTCAGGAACGCCGTCTCGACTTCCTGCGTTAGAACGCGGTTCATGCTGGCCAGCTGAAACTCGTATTCAAAATCTGACACGGCTCGCAGGCCGCGCACGATGACCGCGAGATTATTGTCGACGGCAAAGTCGATCGTCAGGCCTTCGTAACCTTTCACTTCGACGTTCTCGATATCGTCGAGTGCCTGCCGCGCGAGGTCGACCCGTTCTTCAAAGTCGAACATCGTTTTCTTCGATCCCGTATCGGCAGCCACGGCGACAACGACCTTATCGTAGAGCCTTGCTGCGCGGCGCACGAAATCCTCGTGTCCCAAGGTGATGGGATCGAACGTTCCCGGGTACATCGCAGAGATCTTCATTGCTAGTCGTCCTTTCCGGCTTTCGCCAATAGGTAACGCACGTTACCTGCAGTTTTTTCTTTTAGTACCGCCCAGTCCTGCGGAATTTCCAGCTCGCCCCTGGAGCGTTCGTCCTCGAGATAGACCAGGGCATCGGGGGCAAGGTGCTGCGTATCGACCAGTAGTCTACATGTTTCCCCGAGGAGATTGCCCGCATAGGGCGGATCAAGAAACACGATATCGAACGGCGCCGCCGGTGCGCTGCGCAGAAACCCCAGCGCGTCGCCAGAGACGATTTCAGCATTGTCGGCGCCGAGCAGCTCGATATTGGTTTGCAGTTGCCGCAGCGCAACCGGGTCTCGCTCGATGAACACGGCGCTCGCTGCACCCCTCGACAAAGCCTCGAGCCCCAATGCTCCCGTGCCTGCATACAGGTCGAGGCACCGCGAGCCATGAATATGAGGTGTGAGCCAGTTGAACAGGGTCTCTCGAATGCGTTCGGACGTCGGCCGCAGACCCTCCACATCGGCGATATCCAAAAGGCGACTGCGCCAGTTTCCGGCTACAATACGCAGCCGTCCTGTTTTGGATTTACCGCTTTGTTTTCGTTTGGCCATCGCTGCCTCGTTCCGAGTAAAGAATCGTAACCGTATGTTTGGGAAAAAGGAAAAGCCCGAGAAGAAGGAAGGCTTCATCAAGCGCCTGCGTGCGCGTATCAACAAGGGTGATAGCTGGCTAACCTATGACCTGGCCAATCTCGCCCCTGGGGGCAAGATTGACGAGGACACGCTCGAGGAGCTCGAAAGCCTGCTCGTGCTGGCCGATGTGGGCGTGGATACGACCGAACGCATTATCAACGACCTGCAGAAGAGCCTCGCCCGCAAAGAACTCAAGGATGTCGAGGCGCTGCAACGTGGCCTGCACAGGTCCTTGTGCGACATCCTGGAACCCGTTGAGAAACCCCTGAATATCGAGAAGCCCGACGGCCCGTACGTCATTCTGATGGTCGGCGTGAACGGAGCTGGCAAGACAACGACGATTGGCAAGCTTGCACGTCGTTTCAAGGACCAGGGTTACTCGGTCATGCTGGCTGCGGGTGATACATTCCGTGCGGCCGCAGTCGAACAACTGCAGGTCTGGGGTGAGCGTAACGACGTGCCGGTGATTGCCCAGCAGGCGGGTGCGGATCCCGCCGCTGTGATCTTCGACGCGATGGATGCCGCCAAGGCGCGCGACATCGATATTCTGCTTGCCGACACCGCGGGTCGCCTGCAGAGCCAGAGTGGCCTCATGGATGAGCTTGCCAAGGTCAAGCGAGTCATCAGCCGTCGCGATGAAACCGCACCGCACGAGATCATGCTCGTGCTCGATGCGAGCCAGGGCCAGAACGCGCTCGTCCAGGCGGAAAAGTTTCATGAGGCGCTTGGCCTGACGGGTCTCACGGTCACAAAGTTGGATGGTAGCGCGAAGGGTGGCATTCTTCTGGCCATCGCCGATCGCGTCGGAGTACCTGTACGATTTATCGGGATCGGTGAGGCTGCCGAGGACATGCAGCCGTTTGCGGCTGAGGACTACGCCGCCGCATTGCTTTCATCCGGACACCAGGGATAGCGGCGCGACTTGATGATCCAACTTGAGAACGTCACCAAACGATTCCCGGGCGGGCAGGAGGCCCTGTCCGGCCTCAGCCTTTCCGTTGATAAGGGTGAGATGGTCTTCGTTACGGGCCATTCGGGCGCAGGCAAAAGTACTCTGCTCCGGCTCATTGCGCTGATCGAACGACCGACCGGCGGGCAGGTTATCGTTGATGGCAAGAACACCAGGAAGGTTAGACGCCGCAAGATTCCAGCCTACCGGCGCCAGATCGGCATGGTGTTCCAGGACCACAAGCTTCTTTACGACCGCCCCGTCTCCGACAACGTGGCGTTGCCGCTCATTATTGCCGGTGTCGGTCATCGCGAGGCCGGACGCAAGGTCCGTGCGGCGCTGGACCAGGTCGGATTGCTGCACAAGGAAAAGCAGAAACCTGAAACCCTGTCGGCCGGCGAGCAACAACGAGTAGGCATCGCTCGGGCTATCGTGTCACGACCGAAGCTGCTGATTGCCGATGAGCCGACCGGCAATCTCGATCCGGACCTGTCACTCGAAGTCATGCGTATCTTTCGGCGCTTCAATGAGGTCGGTGTGACGCTGCTTATCGCGAGTCACGATATCTCCCTGATCGATCGCCTGGGGTGCCGGCGCATCGCGCTTGAGGCAGGGCGTCTCCAGGTGGAACCGGAAGAGGAGATCGACCCTTGGCTGTAACGCGCAACGCAGACGCGGTCGCGCCGGTCCGCTCGTCCGGGGCGTTTTCGATCTGGCTCGCCCGGCACGCGGGCACGTCAATCGCGTCTCTCGGACGACTGGTACGGCATCCTTTTTCGAGTCTCATGATTGTGCTCGTTATTGCCGTTACGCTCGCGCTTCCTGCAGCCATTAACCTGGTCGTGAAAAATGCGCGCTCGATCAGCGGCGGGTGGGACAACGCGCTCGACTTTGCCGTGTTCCTGAAGCAGGAACTGACGGAAAGCGAGGCGCAGGCGCTCGGACGCCTGATTCAACAACGAGCGGACGTCGACTCGGTAGAGTTCGTCAGCGCGTCGCAGGCGCTCACCGAATTCAAGGCGCAATCCGGCTTTGGCAAAGCGCTCGATCAGCTGCCCGATAATCCTCTGCCGCACACGCTCGTTGTCCGACCTGGCCTTGGCAACACCGGTCCTTCGATGGTGCTCCTGCAGGAAGAGCTCGAAAATCTGCCTGAGACGGAGTACGTACAAGTCGATACCGAGTGGGTGCAGCGCTTTCATGCCATCCTCGACATCGTGCGCCAGACCGTCGCTATTGGAGCGGCGTTGCTGGGTATCGCGATCGTCGTGATTATCGGCAACACGATCCGTCTCGACATCGAGAATCGGCGCGACGAGATCGAGGTGACGAAGCTCATCGGTGCGTCCAATGCCTTCGTCCGGCGGCCCTTCTTATGGACAGGTTTCTGGTACGGACTGCTCGGCGGATTGATGGCGCTCGCACTGGTCTACTACGGCCTGTTCCTGTTGCAGGGACCGGTTGCACGACTCGCGGGGCTCTACCAGAGCAATATCTCGATTGCCGCGATGAGCCTTTCGGAGGCGGCAGCCATCGTGGGTGTGGGTATTTTCCTGGGGCTGTTCGGTTCCTGGTTCACGGCCGCCCGGCACATGCGGCGCATCGAGCCACGCTAGGCGCGTCAGTTTTGCAGGGCGCAGACGACGCCCGTGACGATCGCTTCCAGGCTTCCCCGGTCGGGGCGGCTTTTGCACATGACGCGCATGCCCCAGATATTGTTGATAACGAAGGTGGCGAGCTCGTTCGCGTTGCGGTCAACGGGAACATCGCCTTCAGTCTGCGCGTCCTTGACGATCCAGGCGAATGCCTTGCGCAGTTCCGCGTTGTAACCCTGCAGGCGGTTCGCGATCTCGGCGTCGTGCCGCGACATTTCGAGCAGCGCATTGACATTCAGACACCCGCGGTCCGCCTCGCCGTCGACAGCCTCATCCACCATCACGCGCAATAAACCGTGGATCTTCGCGATTGCGGCGCCTTCCTCGGCGCGAAGCTGCCGGATCCTGCCGATGAAGCCCTGGTTGTACTGGTCCAGAACCTCGAGGAACAGGCCCTTCTTGTTGCCGAATGCCGCGTACAGGCTGCCGGGCTGCAGCCCGGTCGCTCTGACGAGGTCGCCCACGGACGTTTTGCCATAGCCCTGGTCCCAGAACACGGCTGTGGCCTGGGAAATAACGGTATTGCGGTCATATTCAGCGTGTCTCGACATCAAGACCATTCTAGCAATACTTGAATAATCATTCAAGATACGCTAGTATTCTTGAACGCAAATTCAACAAAGAAGGAACTTTGTTGAGCTGTTAGCACTCTAACTCAGCGAGTGCTAAAATTTAGTGCCAATACTGGAGGTAATACATGACAACCGCTTTAGCGACACGTAATCAAGAAATCGCCCTGGCAGGTCCGGTAGGCAGTCTCGACGCCTACATCTCGGCCGTCGGTGCTATTCCTGTCTTGTCCAAGGAGGACGAACAGTCGCTGGCCAATCAGTTCCGGGGCGAGGAAGACCTCGACGCCGCGCGCGAACTGGTGATGGCGCACCTGCGCTTTGTTGTCCATATCGCGAAGGGCTACACCGGTTACGGCCTGCCCCTCAATGACCTCATCCAGGAAGGCAATGTCGGCCTCATGAAAGCCGTCAAGCGTTTCGACCCCGACTACGACGTGCGACTCGTGTCGTTCGCCGTGCACTGGATCCGGGCCGAGATTCATGAATTCGTTCTGAAGAACTGGCGCATCGTCAAGGTCGCGACGACCAAGGCGCAGCGGAAGTTGTTCTTCAACCTGCGTAAAGCAAAGAAGACTCTCGCGTGGCTGACCGCTGCCGAAACCAAGGCTGTTGCCGAAGACCTGGGTGTGAGCGAGAAAGAAGTCACCGAGATGGAGAAACGCCTGCACTCGCGTGATGCGATCTTCGATCCGACCCCGGACGCTGATGACGAGCGCAATTTCACGCCGGCAGCCTACCTGCCTGCGCCGAACTCCGATCCGGCCAAGCAGGTTGAAGCAACTGACTTCAATGATGACGCATCGACTCGCATGCGTGCTGCTCTGAATATTCTCGACGATCGCAGTCGTCGCATTCTCGAGGAGCGCTGGCTGACCGAGGACAAGATGACGCTGCATGAGCTCGCCGATGAGTACGGCATCTCTGCCGAACGTATTCGCCAGCTCGAAGTTAACGCGATCAAGAAACTGCGTAACGCGATGGCTGTCTAGGAGCCCGCAAGTCCATTATCAAAGGCCGCTCTTTGAGCGGCCTTTTTTGTGCCCTGATCTGCTAATGTTGAGCGTTTGTACAGCCCGACAAAGGTCGTTCGTGAACCAGCTCTTCGAAGAACTGAAACGCCGCAACGTTTTCCGTGTTGCCATCGCGTACCTGGCGGTTGCGTGGCTGATCATCCAGGTCGCCGACGTTGTCTTCGACAACATCGAGGCGCCCGCCTGGATGATGCTGTCGTTGATGTTCTTCCTGGCAATCGGCTTCCCGATTTCGGTTCTGTTTGCCTGGGCCTACGAGATGACGCCCGAGGGCCTCAAGCGGGAAAAGGACGTCGATCGTTCGACCTCCATAACGCACGAAACCGGCCAGAAACTGAATCGAACGATCATTGCCGTCCTGTTCGTTGCGGTCGTCTTCCTGCTCGTCGACAAACTGCTGGTCAGAGAAGAGGTTCCCGAAACGATCGTCACGGACAGGTCGGTAGCGGTCCTGCCCTTCGTGGCAATGAGCAGTGGGGAAGACGATGAGTATTTCGCGGATGGACTTACCGAGGAAATCCTCAACTCGCTCACGCGGGTACCCGAGCTATTGGTAACTGCGCGCACGTCCGCGTTCTACTTCAAAGGAAAGGACTTACCGGTCCCTGTAATCGCGGAGTCCCTGGGCGTTGCGCATATCGTCGAGGGCTCTGTGCGGCGCGATGGTGATCAGCTACGCGTAACGGCCCAGTTGATTCGTGCCGCAGACGGCTTTCATCTCTGGTCGGAGAACTATGATCAAAGTACGTCCGAGGAACTCCGTGTGCAGACGGATATCGCGGAAAAGATCGCTGCGGCACTCGATGTCGTGCTCGACGAAGAGAAACTGGGCCAGATGCAGGCGGCGGGAATGCGCAATCCCGAGGCGTTCATCGCCTACCAGCGCGGGCAGGAGATCTATGGCCGGGCGCACGGTCTCGCCGAGGGCCTGAACGGACTGGAAGAGGCCAATGAGTGGTTCGACCGCACACTTGCCCTCAGCCCCGGTTCGTCAGATCTGTGGTTACTGCACGCTGATTACTTCACGCATATCCTGCGTGGAGACATAAGGTCGGATATAGGCCGGGAGGATGCATATGCAAGCCTGGTGCATGACCTCGATATGGCAATCGAGACAGCAACCGATCGGTCCGAGCAACTATCAGCCTCGTATGACAAGGCCCTGATTACCGGCGATTGGCAGGGCATTCAGTCACTGTTTGAAGAGTTCTCCCGAATTTCCCAGTGCGCCAACACAGGATGGATCAATTCAAACACGCTCGGATATGGCAAGGCCCAACAGGTTCTCGACATTTCCCTGCGTGTTGCCGAGTGCGACCCGCTTAACCACTTTGGCTGGTGGGACGCCGTTCAGGCGAAGCTCTGGATGGGAGATTTTGCCGGTGCTATCGAGTTGGCCGAAATCGGGTATGAAAAGACACAGCATCAATCGCTCATCATGGGGAATTCCGTCGCCCATATAGGCGCTGGCGATTTTGCCGGGGCACAGGATGTCGTGAACCGCATGGCCACTGACAACGCATTCAAGGCCAGGTTGCGTTTGCATATACTGCTGGGCCGAGGTGATCGCGAGGGCGCCGAGCAGATGCTCAGCGAAATTCAGGATAGCGTACTCGAGAGAGCAGACCTTGCCTTGAGAGTGGCTGCAAGACTCGGCGATCGGGAGTCCGCCAATCGCCTCGCACGCGAGCTGGACGAGACCCCGTATGGCTACCTGTCGCTGATGACTGTTCCCGCTGTTTGTCTGTGCGGCCCGCCCTGGGATCTCGACGAGACGCCAAATTTCAAGCAAATGCTCGAGGACGCGGAGCTCCCCTGGCCACCGGCGTCGCCGATCAACTGGCCGTTGAAAGACTGGTAGAAGATTGGGGTCAGTTACCTATCTCTTCGATAGATAGGTAACTGACCCCAATCTTCTACGAATAGGTCTTGCGGCGGTAGCGAATCCAGCCACCTTCTTCTGAACCGTGAGGATCGTCATGCGTCCAGTGGACAAGCCCGCCCAGGTCGTTCCATTCGTACATCCCGCGGACCTGCACCCTGTCTCCCATGCCGAGAGGAACGCGTTCAGCGAGGTCCAGGTTGTGGGCAATCAGCAGTGTCCAGCCTGCGCCAATGTCGATGACGAAGCGCTGATGCGGTGAGTCGTCATCGTCATCAGATAAAAGCCGCCGGACGAAGCCTGTCACCTCGGTCCAGCGGCCGTCATCTCGCTTGGTATACACGCAAGCGATTTTAGCTCGTAAGCGGCACCATCGTGATTTCGACGCGGCGATTCGCCTGGCGCCCTTCCGACGTGCCGTTATCCGCGATCGGGTAGGTTTCACCCATGCCGATCGTGATCAGGCGCTCCGAGATCACGCCATGGCCTCTCAGGTAGCTGGCCACTGAAGCCGACCGGCGTTCGGATAAGCTCTGGTT